>Ga0114979_10000358_pt1 | contig 30149 bp, 27 predicted proteins | sample S_140625_EF_Meta_FD_87315 | JGI IMG/M metagenome (GOLD analysis project Ga0114979, IMG submission 87315) | Freshwater microbial communities from Lake Simoncouche, Canada to study carbon cycling - S_140625_EF_MetaG | ecosystem: Environmental > Aquatic > Freshwater > Lake | place: Lake...
GCGTCTATTGATGTTATTATATTTAGATATTGTAAAAATAGTTCAATTGAGAAAAAAGTGTTATATAATGATAAGCTATTATATATTACAAACAGCAATGGATTAATTACTTTTGATGAAAAACTAAATAGTAATAGTGTTTTGTTTCAAGACTATTTCGATATTTATGTTGGTCTTGTTAGTGGAAAAGAAGAAGTTTATAAAAATGAAGAACTCGGCAATATTGAACTATTAAATGGACATAATAAAGTTGAAAAATATATTTATATTGAAAATTATCCCTGTGAAAATGTAAAAATTAATGAATATTTATTACAGCACAAGAACGAGCTTATTACGCGAGGAATACGAAAATTTACTGAAAAGAACTGGTTTGAATGGGGAGCACCAAGAAATATTGATGCTATAAATAGTAATAAAACTAAAGATTGTATTTACATTTACAATTTAACGCGAAAATCTGATGTCTCATTTTTAGGTAAAGTTAGTTATTTTGGTGGTGGATTAATAATGCTTAAACCAAAAAAAATGTGCGATTTAAATAAGATTGTAGCATATATAAATAGTAATACTTTCAAAGCTAATTTTATGTTTTCTGGAAGATTTAAAATAGGCCATAGACAAATATGTAATTCATATATTCCAAATGACTATTTATAATTTTAAAGTTCTTATGTTTGACATAAATTTTTCCTTCCAACTAGGTTTAGGTTTTTGTAAGCAATCAATAAATTGTTTTATTTTTTTATCTATGTTTTCATATTTATAGATCCTATTGTTATTCCAACAAACTTGAAATGGCAAATTATTTATATTTGGTGTTAATAGTGTCAATCCTTTTACACTATTAACAATTATAGTACATGAATCTGTTTTATTTAATACTATGAAATAATAATCTTTTTTGTTAATAAAGTTATATTCTTTATTTTTTAATTTATTAACAAGTATGTTACTCATTTTGCCATTGTCATAAGATTTATTACTATGAATATCCAATACTTCATCTGTATAAGCATATACACACATTGCTAAATTACCTGTATTGTCGCTTGTTAATGTTGTTGTTGTTTTTATATTGATTGGGATCCATCCATAAATATAATCATATGCTAAAATGTCATACCAGTGTCTCTTTTCAGGTATCTTAATTCTTGCACCAAACTTTTCGCTAAGTAATTTGACTACTTCAACTTCATCTAAACAGCTATTTATTCTACCGTCCTCATTTTGACTTGAAAATTGAAATACTTGTAGCTTTAAATAATTTTGAATTTTATACATAATTAGAGGTAAGCGCTTTAATCTAAAAATACTTCCTCTAAACCATGCTTGTATCTTGATTATTGTGACATTTAAAGCCATTTTTTTATTACTTATGCAATTTAATCTCAATTTTAACTCAATTTTAACTCAATTTTAAATGACTATTAAATTTATTCTTCTTTTACATAACTGCTATTGCATAGTTTTTTTATTATTTTTTCTTCATTGTGTTCTTTGCTATTTGCTATAGCCACAAGTGTATGCGTATAATAATTTTGTTTATATTCATTATTTTGAAAATCTGGATTTTCTTTAGTCCATTTACTTAATGCGCAAAATTGCTTTGTTGATACATCTTTAATGGCTTTCCTGATTTTTTCTTTATTAATATCTCTCTCCCAATTGTCGTCATCTTTAATATATAACGATTCACGTTTTAAGTCGGTGCAATGTATTGGTCGCTGATATAATCCTAATTTACTCATATTTTCAATTATTACATTACTTAAACCATTAACAAGCCCATTTTGCTTCGTATAATCTAGCTGTTGTAAGCTAACTTGAATAGATTTTATAAAATCGCTCATATTTATAGCGTCTTTACATCGCTCATTTAGAAAGACCTGAATATTAAATTTGTTATTATTATTGTTATTTGTTATAAAATTGTTATTTCCTAATTTCGGCAACATTTCACTTATTTGATTTTGTTGCCTCATCATTTGATCTTGTTGCTTTATAATAATCTCTCTCATGTCTTTGTTATCATTCAGCAAATTAATGATCAAGTCATTTGTTAGAGCTAGCTCATTATTTGAACCGTTCACTACCTTTGCGTTTTGCAAAAAATTACATTTTTTTTTATGAGCATAAAGCCCTTGTCTGCTTTTATACTTTTTTCCACAATTACAAATGATTTCTGCTAAAAGTTCGGATTTTTTCACACTAGCTGTCAACAAAATGTCAACGTTTGTATTGTTTTTATGTTTTACTGTAGCAATATGTTTGTTATAATCTTTTTTGTCACACGTAGTATAGTTACAATTTATACATACAAATTCTGAGCGGATTTTTGCGGATTTTTTTGTAAACATTTGTCAATAATAATTTAATAGCTATATATTTAATATATATTTTATATAATTTTTTCCGGATTTTTCCGGATTTTTTGTAAACAAATGTAAAATTTATGTCAACAGTTTAATGAAGAAAATATGCAATATATCACATTTTAGCATAATTCTTCATTAAATTAGAAGATTTTGCGCGCTTTTTCGCGCTTTTTGTGTTTTTTTTTGCGTTTTTTATTTAAAGTTTTATGAGCATATATGATGCTGATAAAAACCCGGATTTTTGCGGATAATTCCGGACAATTTTGTCAACAAATGTCAACAGCCATTTTTTCAGAAAAAAGTGAAAAAAAATTATGGTAAGGCGTTTTTTTCGTTAAAAATTAAGTATTCATCCCTTAAAGGTCATATTTTAAAAAACAAGAACATATTTTTCATTTTTCCTATAAAGGTTTAAGGTTCTTAAAATTGGACATTTATAAATGTCCATTTTCCAAAAAAATTATGAAATTATATTCTGAAATTTTTGCACACAATTTTTATAATAAAAAGTTTAGACCATTTATCATAAGAAATTTGAAAAGAGTGATTTTAGCCTTTTATATGCCCTTAGCCCCCCATAAGTTAAATATTTATTAGTTCATTGAATCTGTTGAGGTCTTTTATAACCTTTGTCATAGTTACATTAGCATCCTTTGATAGTCGCTTTATAAAGCTATGTGTTGTATGTAAGCTTAGAATAAGCCTATTAAATTCTTGTGTAAAATTCAAATTATATTTATAAAATAATTCACCTAAGTTGTTTACCAATGCTTGGTTTGATATTTCATGCTTACTATACAATTCTAAACATTTTATAGTTTCATCATATAATTCCTGTTTCATTGTGCTATTAAATCTGTTAAGTATGTTTTTTTCTTCTATAAAATTATTAATTACAAGTTCAAGATTAGTATAGTCATGATTATAAAACATATTGTTAAAAAATATATAATATGCATTTTGACTTTCCTTATTAGGAAATGTACATATACCAAAATCAATTAACCCCAACATATATTTTGGAGAGCCATTATTGTTTTTATTATTATTGTTATTATCATTGTTTATGTAGAAAAAGATGTTACCACAATGTAAATCACAATGAATAACAGAATGGTATAAAATTCCCAATATGTTAAACTTATTTATTAAGTAAGCAAATTCTTCTTTGATCGCGGTGTCAAGGTGTTGAATATCATTAAATTTTAATCCATTTATATTTTCCATCACTAATAATTCATTATATTTTTCAGTAATCTCTCTATAAACTTTTGGAAACCTGTATTCTTTATTATTTTTATATTTCTTAGTAAAGAGTTCTATAGCATTAGCCTCTTTAATAAAATTCATTTGATTTAATAAAATCTCTCTATTGTCTAAAAGTAATTTTGTTATTTTGAGATATTTTATATATGGAATATATTTGCACACATATGATACATATAACAATTCATCAAATGCATTAGTAAATTTCATTAAAATATTTTTCTTTAACATTTTAACAATTACTTTATTATTAGAACAATCAAATGCGCCGAAAGCCACGCCTATTATGCCGCTATTTATAGGTATGCTATTTGTTAATGTTATGGAATAATCACGTGTTAACTTATCAAGTAAGTCATAATTAATATCATTAATTGAATATGGAACATTATCAGTATATTTCAGTAAAAACTCTTGCTCATTAGGATATAATAAATCTTTATTCAAGCATAATGCTTGAAATATTTTTACATACACTATATTTTCATATTCTAATCTGTTAGATATGTTTTTTATTAATTCTAATCTATTGGTTGGTTCCTTTGCAAATTTTAATATAGCAAATTTTAAATACTCATAACTAATAATTCCTACAATTTTTGTAATTCTTAGACAAATACATAATGTATGAAAAAACATCATATTTAATAGTTTATTAGTATAATAAATTATTAAGTATTTATATGTAATAATTGACTAATTAACTAATTAACTAATTAACTAATTAACTAATAATTTTTATGAATTAACATTAAGATTGTCAATATATAATTTAACGTTATAAAACATCTTTTTAAACATTAATCCTATAAGATTATTCATATAAATAGGCAAATCATCTGTCATTGTTATTTGAAAATCTATTGAAAATTTCAAAGTTATAAATTTCTCATCGCTTGTTGGTGATGAAACTTCATCAACTGAAGAAATATGTATTTTTCCAAAATTATATGTTAGAGGTTCATAGTCAATATTATTTAAATTTATAGAGTGTAAATAATCATCTATTAAATCTTTATGTTCGTATATTAAATCCTTATTATAATAGGTAATACTATTATTTAACTTATTTAAATAACGAGTCGCTCTAAAGATAATATATTTTTGCTTAATACCAACCTCTTTTGCTACTTGCTTAACCAATATACATATGTCCGTTTCGTGTGCGTTTAATGTCTTTAAAATATAAATTCTCTCAATTAACTCTGTATTTACCTGTTCAAGTAATTCATATATTTGCGTTGTTAAAAGTAATTCTGTATTTACCTTTTGCGTACTTAAGTTATTTAACTCAAATTGTAAATTGTATACTTTATTAATACTTAAAGGGATCCTTATTTCGCTTAATAATATATTTCCTTTATTACATACTAATTTAGGTTGAAATTGATTTTCCTCACTATATTTCATAATAATTTAATTAATAATTATATGTTTAAATATAATAATAGCTTTAATTATATTCTTAAATGATTTAAGAATTATAATATAATATATTTAATTAAAATTATATTATATTATAATAATATGGCGCTAATGTATACTATTGCTGTGACTAAAGATAGAACAACGATTTATATGAAAGTACCGTATGATTGTTTGTCATATAAGCAAAAGTTACATAGAGGAATTCTCAAATTTCCAAGAGCAAATATAGCGAGTTCAGTTGTTAATATAGCTAATAATAATGGCGTAAAAGTGTAATAATTCTATACTTTTAAGTGTGCAACTAAATTAACTAATGATGCGTTTTTTGGAATTAACTCTTGTGCCTTTACTTTTTTTGTTCGCAGTTTATGTATAAACCAAGTATGTGGATTATTCATTGTAGGGTCTATTTTTAAGTTTATTGAAATAACTTGCGACCTACAATGATTTGAGCAACATAAACAATCAAAGCCGAAATATAGCGTTGAAAAATCAGAAATCGTTTTATCACAAAAATCACAAATGAATACCATAATATATTTATTTATTATTTACAAATAAATAAATGTATTATTTATTAGATTATTAGATATCCAAACTTACAATATTTTTATCACTTTTTTGCTTGCGTTTAGATTTAGTTGGAATTTTACCGCTCATTAAATCTTTTAAATCTTCGACGCTGATTGTGCTTGCTTCATTATTTTTATTTTCATTTACATCTATTTGCTTGGTTTTTAATCCGCTTAATAATGAAGCAATATTCTGGTTAGATTGCGGAATTACAGACGGACCTTTCATTTCCGGGCGCTTTATTCGTTCTTCATCATATGGATTACCTTCATTAGAGCCTAAATTATAACCACGTGCCGACATAATATCTGGGCGATTTACTATATTAGGCATTCGTTGGCTGCGATCGGGTAATTTAGATTCAATAGGTGGTGGAGGAGGACCAGAATTTACATTGGGAGGCATCGAAGAACCAAATCCAGGATTGGAGCCGTTTCCATTATTAAACAGTCCATTCATAAAACCGCCAAATCCGGGGTTAGTTTGCCCCATTGTATTAACAGCTGCTTGAGTAAACTGTTTCATCAATTCTGGATTTTGACGCATTATATCATCCATTCCGGGCATAGAAGATTTGAATAATGTATTTGACATATGAACCATCAAAGCCGAGCCACCTAACTGAAATAATAATTTTAACTCAGGAGACATTTTAGCTTTTGATTTATATTTTTCGTGCAATTCAGCAAAAATCTCGTCATATTCGTCAATATTTTCGTTTATTTGCTCACCCCAGCCGTCTAATTTAATATCAAAAGGATCGAATTTATTATTTAAAAATTCTAAACCGGTAATACACGCCATCATCATTTTTCCTTGAAACTTAATAGCATTGGATTTTTCTTTTTCCGCAATAATAGTCTCATATTCACCAATCATTTCATTTAAATCCGAGTCCATATTGTAGCGCTTACTTAACGAAACTCCTTTCTTTTCTAAATCATCGAGCTTTCGTAAATATTTGAATTTCTCTTTTAATTCCTCTTCTTTTGTTAATTCGGGTTTTTGCTGTGTTTTATCCAAATTAACAGGAATATTGTTAAATTTACCGAAGCCATCCCATGTTTTATTTTCATTCATATTTGCCGTAGATTTTCCAAGGTTTATATTATCAGGATCATTGTTGTTTGTAACAGGTTTAACATTAGCACCATCATTTTTTGAACTGCCGAAAATATCACCAAAAATAGATTTTTTATGGGCACTTCCAGTGTCTTGCTTATATTTAATTTCTTTATTTGTGCTGCTATTTTCAGAGCTATTTATATTATCATTTTTAATATTATCATTTTGTATGCTTGATGAATTAAAGTTTGTATTATCGGCGAGCTCATTTAATTCATTTTCTAAGTTTGTAATATCTTCTATATCAATAGAAGACGAGAATTTTTTATCAGCCTTATTTTTTTCATTCATTAATAACTCTATACCGCCTCCAAAATTGGAGGATCGTTTATTTGAAACAATTTCTTCACTATGTCCATCATCAAAGGAATCATTAATTTTAAATTCAGGTAATTTAATATCTTCTATATTTAAAAAATCCGGTTCTATTTCAACAATATTCATATAATCTATTATGTTTTAAATAGAAGATTAATTTTTAAATACTCCGCATTATATATTATATAATTTTAGACATATTATATATTATATAATTTTAGATACATTATATGCTATCTTGTTTATTATCCAAATAATAAATTCCTTGAAGCAAACAATCAGATAAATCATCTTTCTTCGAATGTTTGATAAAATAATTGAGGTCATTTAACATATTTTTATTTTCCAATAATTGTTTTGTATATACAATGCTGAGTTTTTTTCTCTCGTTGTATGAAATCTTTTTATCTTTATCTTTATCTTTATCTTTATCTTTATCTTTATCTTTATTTAAAAAAGCTTTTAATTTATTTGTTGCAGAAATAAATATTATGTTATGATTATTACAATCAATAAAATATTGAGCTATCATTCCTTGTATTGACTTCATTCTGTTAGCAATAGGACTTATTTGATTCTCGATTATAATTTGGTCTATACTTGTGAGGTCGTAGTTATTAAATAGCTCATTGAGTTCATTTTTAAGACTTATACCCAAATCAATGAGATTTACATTATTAGCATTTACATTTTCAATAGCCTCAAAACAAGTGGTTTTCAAATAATCTTCCAAGCAACTTATTAAATTTGTTTTATTGGTAGGTTTTTCAAGTTTTAAATCGCATTTTTCAACCAAAGCTGAGAGATTTGCTATCGATTGTTTATGTAAAGTTTTTATATTACATATAGGTAAGGTGTATTCCGTTTTTTTAGTGTGATTTTTACAATAAAAATGGTCGTTTTTATGAAAACAAGCTTGTTTAGAGCATGTATTAGCAGAGCAAGCAATAAACTTATTACAGAGGTTTATAACGTCCCATTTAATTATTGTAAACTCTTGTGTTCCATTAACAATGCTATTTTTATCTAAATTAACAACCTCCAAAATAACATAAGCCAAATTTTTAATACCAATATCAATACTTAAAATTTTCATACTAATATTGCTATTATATTGCTATTATATTAATATTGCTATTATATTAATATAAATTAGTGCGTTTAGTTTGAAATTACTAATACTTATATAATTTGTTGCTAATTCTTTATATTGTTTCTAAATAATATTTCAACGTAAAGCAGCTATGCACATAGAATAATGAACCCGATTTAAATAATAGATAAATAAAGCATATAAGAAAGATATTAAATATGCTCCTATTAAATATGGTCCTATTAGATATGATGATTTTTGGTTATAAATAAAAAATCCAGCCATTGCTCCGACAAAACATAGTACAGCTAATCCTAGACCTAATAATCCAACAACATAAAATAACAAACAAAAATCTTTGCTTAAAGGCGCCATCAAACTATCTAAAAAATTCATTTTATAATAATATATTATTTTAATATTATTATATTATTTTAATAATATAATAATGTTGTATAAATAATGTTATATATATTATAATTTTTATTTATATTGTTATTTTTTATTATATTGTAATTATAATTGTATTTGTATTAGCGTAATGTAACAATACATATTGAATAATATATTCTTAATGTGTAATACATTAAGATGTTACTTAAGAAACTCATTAAATATGCTCCCATTGCGTAGGCTGACTTCTTTTGAAATAATCCACCAATCAAACCACCAAGAGCTAATATTGCTAAAAATAAATTCAATAATCCTATGTAATAAAAAAACGCGCAATGAGCTTTGCTTAAGGGAGACATCAAATTATCAAAAAAATCCATTTTATAATAATAATATAATATAATATTTTATAATTATAAAAAAAATCATAAATAAAGAAAAATACTTAAATAAAGAAAAACAATTAAAAAAAACAATTAAAGAAAACAATTAATTAGGCTTTATAATATATTTTGTAACATGCTTTTGAGAGTCCAGTTTTTGCCTAGATAAGTACAATTCTTTTAAATCACTTGTTTCATAACCGTATGGTCTAATATTTGATAATGTATTGTCAAATATATATGGAGTATGCTTATTTATTGCTAAATTAGTTTTGTTATAATATGGACATACGCTACATTCATTGCATGAATTAAGCTGATTATTACTTATAATAGATTCAGCATTAATTTGTAAATAATGCCTATAGTCGCTGTTATTTTTAATATTATTATTTCGTTTAAGCATTTCATCATTTAAAACGGATGAATAATAATTGCTAAATAATCTCGAGTCGTCCATTAATGGAGGAAAATTCATATTAATATTATTTGAACCAACTGCACACGAACCATAATTCATATTTTTATTATATATTTATTTAATAATATATTTATTGTTAAAATAAATATATTATTATTAAGAGATGCTGATTAAGACTTTTGTAAAATTTTAATTAGATCAGCCTTTTTCATTTTTTGTGCACTTTCATTATCAAGTAAATTTCTCGTTACAGCTATTGTTTTTAGGTCATCAACTTTCATTTTTGAATAATTTTTCTTAGTTACATTAGTTTCTGTTGTGTCATTTTCTAATGCCTCATTTTCTAAATTATTTAAATTAATAATTTTTGAATCGGTCTTTAAATCAATATTAAACGTGTCTAAATTTATTGGCAGATTTTTAATAAAAGTTTCATCATCAGTATTTGAAAAAGTAGGTTTAGCTAGATCAATTTCTTCAAAATCTCCTAAATCTTTAATATTTTTTTCTAATTCATCTTTAGTAATAGGTAATAGTTCAACACTATTAGAGTCTATATTGTCATCATTTGTTTCTTTGATGTGTTTTTCATCTTCGTCATCATCATCTTCGTCGTCCTCATCATCTTCATCATCTTCGTCGTCATCATCATCATCATCCTCATCATCATCATCATCATCATCATCATCTTCGTCGTCCTCATCATCGTCCTCATCATCATCATCATCTTCATCATCATCATCATCATCATCGTGAATAGAACGAATTTTATCTAAATCATTAGTTGCTATATATTCATTAATAGAGCTTTTAACTTCACAGCAATCATCATCATCATCAGTACATTCGTCTTCTGATACATATATTTTTTCACCTAAATTAATTTTCTTAATTGGTTCGGTGTCAGTGCTTTCAAATTTATTTTTATAAATATACATAGAATTTATGTTTTGCATTTGAATATTGTAATTCATAATAAAATTTTGTAATATTTTTCCATGCTCAATCATGCTTCGCTCTAATAAATTTAATCTGCGGTAACTATATAACATCATTGACCCACATACTAATAATATAATGCCAAATGTTAATAAAAAACTCGAACCTACGAATTTAAATAAGAATGACATTTATTATTATTTAACTATATTATTTTAAGTATTGTTTAACGAATAATTATTATTTATTTCATATTTGTTATAATTGTTTCAGGATATTCTAAATCTTTAAGAACCTTTAAAGCCCCTTTAACATTAGAAATACCTTTCTTAATTTTATAAGTATATTCGAAATCGTCGCCTGTTGTATTTGTCTTAACTTTCATATAAAAATTGTTATTTTGCTTACTTAGTTTTTTGCATAATTTATTATAATGTGTTGTTAGCATATAATCTATATTTTTCAATTTATTTAAATGATTTAAATAACCATAACCACTGCTAATTGCCTCTTCTGGATTGGTTCCACTATAAAGCTCGTCAAATACACAGAAATGGGTTTTGTCTTTATTATTCTCAATAAGTTCTAAAATATTCTTACATTGTCGTGCTTCAGCTTGATAAAGACTGTCACGTCCGCCTGTATCAGGAATATTAATATAGCAATGAATATAGTCATATACTTTGATTGAGGCATTGTTGAAAAATCCACATCCTATTTGTTGGCATAATATAATATTAAATAATGTTGATTTCAATAATGTGGTTTTCCCTGAGGCATTTGGTCCTGTAATAATTATATTTTTATCTAATTTATATGAATTTTTAACGATTTTATGTTTGGTTGTATTAGTTGTTTCAATAGTATTACTTGTTTGAATTGTATTCAAATTAGCAAAATAAGAATTGTCAAAATATGTGGGATTTGTATTATTATAGCTGCAATAATTCATAACTTTAGTAGTAATAAAGCCTTGTATTGTTTCGATGTTTTTTAAATAACCATTAAATCCAAATGAAAAATATAAACTGCTAATAAAGTTATCGCTTTTATTTAAAGAATAGAAACATTTCATTAACTGGCCAAGTTCAATGGTTTTATGCAGAGTTAAAGAATATGGAGTTAGTTTTCTCAATTCCGCCAAATAAGTTTTAAATATTGCTATATTAGAAACTATTTGATCATTAAATAGTTTAAAGTGAGTTAAATTTTTAGAAAAATTTAAATAATGCTCATATTTCTTCAGTGACTCTATAATATAATATTTCAGATCAAATAAGGTTTTATGAATATATTTAATATTATAATAATATTTGATACATCCGTTTACATTTAAGTATACTTGAAAAATATAAAATCCAAAACTAAAAAGTATATACATCTTATTTGATAAATTAGCTTCACTTAAAGAAGTGAATAATTGACCTATAACATGATTAGCAAAAACTTGCTTTAAATGATTAAAATATAGTTCAAACGTAACATTATGACCTTGTAATTTAATTATAAAAAAAGGCAATATTAAAAATAAAATGGGAATTAATAATGAAATAAGAGGGGTTGAGAGATTATAAACACTTAGTGCTTGTAACACAATGCTATTAGTATTGAATTTATTTAATAGTGGAATATCAATATATTGATATTTATTTATAAATCCACCATCATATATAATTTTTTCACAATTATTATAAACAACAACCTCTCTAGATATATCCCGGTTGTCAACAAAATCGACTCTTTTAAATGGTTTATAATTTTTAATTAAATCCTGACTTTCAAGCAAGAACTCTTTATTATTTGTATAATATTTGCTCCACTTATTTATAATATTTTTCTCAAAAATCGTTTTTGGAGCAAAAACGTGATAATATAAATTATAGTTATTACTACTATCTATTGAACTATCTATTATAGTATTGGTTCCGTCTGATTTATTGTTAAATAATTCGGCAACATGATTAGCCTTTACCAATTCTAAATCATTAATAATATTATTATTTAACATAAATATTGATGATGTATCTAAATATTCTATAGGTAGTTTAAAAGCATCAATATATTTTTCTTTGGTATTATATTCGCTATGTTCATAAAAATTTAGGATTGAGCTAATTAGTTCCATAATATATTTATAAATATCAAATACTTTATAAATATTAATATAACGAAAATAATTAAAAGAATATTAATAAATTTTAATATTATTAACACTATTGATGATAATTTACGATATATCGTTTATTACTAATTATTATAAATCTATAGAGCACGAAAAAATAGATTCAGCAGTTCAAACTTTGTTAAATAATGTTTTAGAGACCATTAATGTTGATTTACTATTAAATACATATGAATTAGATAATGAGACCAAATTTAAAAAGAAACATAAGTATAAAAAATATGATAACAATAACAATAGTAATAATAATAACAATAACAATAACAATAGCAATAGTAATAGTAACTACAATAGCAACAGTAATAACAATAGTAACTACAATAGCAACAGCAACAGCAACAATATGCAAACAAAAGATAATTTTAATTTAAGTAGAACTATTAAAAATACATATGTATGTACAAAAAAAAAGGTTATACCAGACAAAAGCAAGTTCGATTCTATTAAAAGCAACATTAAAATCATATTAAACAAATTATCTCCCACAAACTATAGCAAATTAGAAACCGAATTTATAAATATTTACACTGAGTTATTAGATAATACTATTAAAGAAGCAGAAGCAAATGAAGAAGCAAATGAAGAAGCAAATGAAGAAATTAATATAATTGATAAATATATTATAGAGCATATATGTTATAATAATTTATCATATAGTACAATATATGTTAATATATTGTTTTCACTAATTAATAGCTATTGCGTTAAAGATTATAAGTTGGAAAATATATATATATATAATTTACTTAAAGAAAAATATAGCGAACTTTCAAAAATAGAGAATTACATTAATAATAATATACAAGATGATGAGTATACTATTAATAAAAATAATGATAAATATAAGTGTTTCATTATTTTTATGATAAATTTTAACAAAAAAATTTGTTATGAATTGGAAAATAGTGAATCAAAAGCTTACATTAAAGATTTATTTATTAATTGTCAAGTCATAGAAGAGTTTGTAAGTTCACTAAACAAATTTTTTATTACAAATTTAAAAATAGAGAAAAATTGCAGCTATTGCGAAATCATACTCGAGTTTTTAATAATCATTTATAATGAGTTATTTAAAGAAGTAAATATAATGAAAAAAATAGATAAGGATTTACAGTTATATAAAGAAATTAAAAGCATCATATCTAATGACTGCGGTTATGCAAATTTTACAAATAAAATCAAATTTAAATTAATGGATATTGAAGACAAGTATAAAAAAAGAATATTATAAAATATTATAAAATATTATAAAATATTATAAAATATTATAAAATATTATAAAATATTATAAAATATTACCTCTTATTAATATATTTTTATATTAGTTTAAATATATATTCTAAAAGTATATATAATATATTATGATTACATCAAATCTTAAAAAAGAGGTTCAATATACAACAACAAATACTATAGATAAATCGGATTTAGAAACAGAAGCTTTTGTATATAACGCAAAAATATATAATAAACATATAAAATTTGTTCTTGGAGTACCTAAGTTTGATTATTTAAGCAATGGTATTTTATATTTTAATATTTATTTAGTAAATAATGGTTCAGTTGTATCTAAAATAGGTATATATGAAACTAATAATACTGATTATGCGTCTTTACTAGATCATAATGGCGATATTGATTTAAACAAAATGGCTGAACCTATAATTTTCCCGTTTTCTAAATCATTGATTATTAATAATTATGAACTGATTGATGAATTTGAAACGAGGTCTGAATATTCAAATGCTGACGCTAATAGCGACAGCGAAGGTATTACCGATCAAGATACTGATACTGATACTGATAATGAAGGTATTACTGACGATGACACTAATAGTGATGGTGCTTCTACGAAAAGTGAAAAATTCAATAAGTCAAATCTTAATTATAATTTAATGACTTTAATTAGTCAAACTAAAGAAGAAAGTGATTACGAAATTAGCAATTACGAGGAAGACCCTAAAGATACTTGGGTAAATAAGTATTTAAGAAGTAATAAATATGAAATACTTGACAATGAAGGCGGTGGAGATTGTTTTTTTGCAGTATTACGCGATGCTTTAAAAAGTGTAAAAATAGAAACATCTGTAAAATCTATTCGTGAAAAATTAGCTAATGAGGTTGATGAAAGTATTTTTAATACATATAAGGAGCTATTTGATTTATTTTACAATAATATTAAAAAAACACATGACGAGTTAAAAGTATTAAAAAATAAACATTATACATTAAAAAAAATTATTACAGGAACAAGCGATGGTCCAGACAAAATGAAATTAATTCAAGATGCAAAAGATAATTTTAATACATTTACATCTATGACTACTAAACATAAAGAGTTAGAGACTTTAGCAAATGAGTTCGCATTTATGAAGGATGTAAATACTATTGACGACCTTAAAAAAGTAATTAGAGAAGTTGCTGGGAAGTATTGGGCTGATAATTGGGCGCTAAGTTCATTAGAAAGAATATATAATGTAAAATTTATAGTGTTATCTCAAGATCATTTTATTCAAGGAGAAAAGGAACTTGTTTTACAATGCATTAGCGCAGATACAAAATTAGAGGAACAAGGCATATTTGAACCATCTTATTATATTATAACCGAATATTTTCAAAATATTCATTATAAATTAGTTACTTATGATAAAAATGTAAAACGAGGAGCGCTTACATTTAGCGAACTGCCTTACAAGATCAAAGAGTTAGTTTTAGAAAGATGTATGGAAAAAAATGCGGGATTATATGTATTAATACCCGACTTTAAAACATTTGCAAATAAAAACGGTGTGGAAACTAATACAATTAGTAAAAAGAGTAGCTATGATACATTGGTTGATACAAAAAGACCCAAGTCACAAGATTATACCAATTCAATAATTATTCAAGTATATAGTAAGTCAAAACACGAAAAAGTAGGCGAAGGTTCCGGTGAAACAATTAAACCCGAATTAAAGATTTCAAAAAATGTTCTTGAATTAAATAATAAGAAAAAATACCCCGATTGGCGGAAAAAGTTAGATAATGATTATTTAGTAGCGAATTTAACAATAGACGGAACTAATTGGACAAGCGTGAAACATTATATGTTAGGAAGCAGATTTAATGGTTTTAATGATATATATAGTAAATTCAAAAAAGAAGGAACATACGGCTCCAATATAGAAGAAGCTCAAAAATATTATGAAACTCAACTAGCAAACAAATCTATAAAACCAACTCTAATAAACGAGGAAGAATTTAGAAAGATTGAATCTGGATTGTTAGAAAAAGCATTATATGCAAAATTTACGCAAAATGATGAGTTACGAGAAATATTATTATTAACCGGAAATGCATTAATTAATAGCTATAAGCAAGGTAAGGGGGCAAGTCCAATGACTGAATTAATGAAAGTACGCAAACTAATAACTAAATAATTAACTATTAATTTTTATAATTGGGTATAAATTTTTATAATTATATAATTATATATATAATTATAATGACTACACGAAAAAAAAGAAAGATTAGAGACAAAATTCAGACAAAAAAGTTGAATATTATGAAGGGAGGAACAATATCAGAGGCAGTAAAATTACAAGCAGCTACTGATGCAAGGGCAGCGGCAGCAGGCATAACAGCAGGAGCACTGGCAGCAGCAACAGCAGGCAGAGCAGCAGCACAAGTAGTAATGAACCAAGGAGGTAGTCCAGAAGAAGCAGCACAAGAAGCAGGAGTAGCAGCAGCAGCAGCAATACGAGTACGTAGACCAATAGATGAAAGAGACACACCAACAGAAGCAGCAGGAAAAGCAGCAGCAGCAGCACTAGCAGCAGGAGCAGCAGCAGCAGAAGCAGTAGCAGCAGCAGCAGGAGTAGTAGCAGGAGCAGCAGGACCACTATTACGACGAGGAGGAGAAGCAGAACAAGTAGCAGCAGGAAAAGCAGCAGCAGCAGCAGCAAAAATAGCAGGACAAGCACCAGATGTTGTAGCAGCACTTGCAGGAGAAGCAGCAGCAGCAGTAGTAACAGGAGCAGCGGGAGCAGCAGTAGTAACAGCAGCAGCAGCAGCAGCAGCAGCAGCAGGTAAAGCAGCAGCTGATGCTACAAGAACAGGAGGAGCAAAAGCAAAAGCAAAAGCAGCAGCAGGAGCAGCAGGAGCAGCAGCAGCAGCACCAGTAGTAGCAGCAGCAAGAGCAGCAGGAGCAGCAGTAGCAAGAACAACAAGCGAAAGAGCAACAGCAGCAGGAGCAGCAGCAGCAGAAGCAGCACAAATTGCTGCAAAAATACAAGGAGCATCAGATAATGAAGCAATAGCATTATCAGCAGTAGCAGCAGGAGTAGCAGCAGCAAAAGAAGCAAAAACACTCAACGCAGAAATTGATGACATAGCACTACTTGCAGGAAGAGCAGCAGAAGTGGCAGCAGGAGGAAGTCAAACAGCAGGAGCTGCAGAAGCAGCAGGAGCAGCAGCAGGAGCAGCAGCAGCAGCGGCAACAATAACACCAGCACCAGCAGCACCACCAGCACCACCAGCACCACCAGCACCACCAGCAGCAGATGCAAGAATAATAGCTTGTGGTGCTGCTATAGAAGCAGCAGGAAGAGCAGGAGCAGCAGCAGCAATAGCAGCATTAGCAACACCAGAAACAGCAATCGCTATAGGAGAAGCTGCAAAACTAGAAGCAGCAAATCTAAATTTGACTACATTTATAAATTGGAATAAATTGGAAACAAAACAAGTAACAATTCAAAATAGAGATACCAACTATGTATTTGATATAGATGATAGTAAGGCAATTGGTAGTATTAAAAAAACCAAAGCCAAAGTAGGATCCTATGATATAGTACCAACCGATTTAAAGGTAGATGATATTATATTGTCGTATGAGACGCCAAATAAAAATAAATACTTATTTATTAACAAAAAACAATTTGAAGCACTGGCTAATAAAGAATTCAAATCTCAGCAACCTAATAATTTTATATCAAAAATATCATATATTACAATTGACAGTATTAGAGAAGCGGAGACAGTAAATAACAATGTTAAAGCTGATCTTGCTAATTTAATAAGACAGCGTGTAAATATAAGAGCTAATGTGGTAACATCAATAAGCGAACATATAGTGTCAGCAATAGAAGCAAATAAGGAAGCAGAAAATCCAACAGAATTAAGTGAAGTAAATGTAATAGAACCCGGAGATTCACATTTACCTGTAGATACTGATAGAATCAATAAATTTAAAAGACTAATTAAAGAGCTGAAAGAATTTATTAAAACAAAAAAATTGAATTTAAAAGAAGCAGATTTAGGAAAAGTAATAACTAAAGAGAGCAACAATCTTGGTTATGCTATATCTCCATATGGTGAGGTTAAGAGAACTACTGCAGGAGGAGCTATACAAAGAGTAGGTATACAAGAAGGTGATTTTATATTGACGTATGAATCTGGGACTATGGTGTATGAATCTGGGACTAATAAAGATAAGGTTGAATATGTACACAAATTTACAAGTGAGAAAAATTTATCAGAAACTCATGACAACCAAAGTATTACAAAAATCGTATATATTACAAAAGAAAGTATAGATACTGCTAATGCAAAATCTAGGTTAATAGAAATAATCAATAAATGTTTAGCAATAACAAAAAGAGATGAAGGAAGGTATTTTTCTCCAAAACATAGTCACGTACATATGACTAAGGATGCTTATGGAACACCACAAAGAGCCGAAGTTCTAGAAATAACAAAATCAACAGGAGAAGAAAGAGACCGAGTTGTAAATACAACAAAATCAACAGGAGCAGTTACAGAAGCACCTCCTATAAGCTTTTATGATAAAGAGCGAACGAAATTTATTAGTAAGCATGAATTGATTCCAAATACAAAAGATATTGATGGCAATAATTTAAAATCTGGTATAGATGAGAATAGTGGTATGATTTCAAATCCTAAAGATAAAGGATCTATAAGCCAAGCAGGTTTAAAACATGGTGATTTTATATTGTCATATGAAACTGATGATAATGAAACACACACATTTATTAGCTATACACTTATGAAACATAAATTAAAAAACCGCACTTTATCTTCAATAACATATATTGATGCTGACAGTATAGACAACAGTACAACCACACAAGAAGAAGTAATTAATTTTCTAACAAAAATTAATAACGGTAAAAGTAAATCTATAGAATTAAAAGAAACCCCAACTAACTTTCCATTCACTAGAACTATAGTTAAATCTCTTACTCGTCGTTCAGGACGAGATGCTTATAAGAGATATTTAGATGAAATACTAACCGAAATAGCAGATAATGATCCTGCATATAAAACACTTTTATTTGATAAGATAAAGTTTGGTAAGAATAAGCAACTAATAAGAGCAATACTTATTTCTAAAGTTTCATATATATTAATGCAAGGTCAATCAAGAATTGATTTTAATCAACAGGTAAAGCGCGATGAATCATATGGAGAAAATGAAGATAATGAAGAAGATAAAACAGCAACAGGAGAAGCAATAGCACCAACAGCACCAGCAAGAGTAGCAGCAGGAAACAAAGGAGTACTTGGAGCAGCACCAGCACCAGCACCAGCACCAGCACCAGGAGGAGCAGGAGCACCAGCACTAGTAGCAGGAGGAGCATTAGGAGGAGAAGCACAACAAGACGGTGGTTTGCTGATAGGTATTTCCAGAGATGTAGGTAAAGAGGATACGATAAGCTTATGTATATTTCTATTAGACGGGTTAACAGAAATTGCTAAGTTAATTAAAGACGAACAAGATAAAAAAACAATTAAAGACGAACAAGATAAAAAAACAATAGATGTATTACGAGCAAAATTTATCAAAGTTTTTTTTAAAAAAGTAGATTCGAGTCAATTAAACGTATTATTAGGACATATAGATATTAGTAAAAAAATATTTAAAAATGTTGTTGGATATTTTTCAGAAAAGCTATATGATGATACAAAAGATGGATCAACTGATGATAATGATCATGTCGCTAATATTTCTAAACTTAAGTTTGGTTTGAAACATAATATGAATTCATTGGTTTCAACTATTGTTGATATTACATTAAATATAGGAGAATTACAACAATTTGAAGGTAATAGAGATGGAATGGCTAATCATTTAGATATGAATTATAGCAGGGCTATGAATATACCTTTTGGTGATGATAAGAAAAGAATATCAAATCTTGAATTATCTCAAGCCTTAAGAGAAATTTTTGATGGTGAATTAAGCAAATTAGTTGAATATAAGGAAAAAATTAAAAAAATAGATGACTTAATAGACACTATAGATAGTGATAATATTCGCACTAAAATAGAACAAATAAGTGGTATTATAAAGATAGTATTAATTACAGACACAGAAATTAATTATAAACTACCAACAACACTAAGCTCGATCCTTGAGACTACAAAAGCAGATATAAACAAGTCGTCACCTACGGAAGAATTAGCTAATATGCGCAAGTTAATAGCTGAATTTCTAACTGAACAAGACAAAGCTAGGCAAGATGAATTACGTAAACAATTACAAGCAGCCACAACAACACAAGTAGTAACAGGAATACCAGTAGTATCAGCAACACCAGTAACACAAGCAACATCAGCAACACCAGTAACACAAGCAACATCAGCAACATCAACAAGACCAGTAGTACCACCACTTTAACCATAAATATTAATGTATAATAATTTTATATATATAATATAAGTATGTCAACTATTAAAAAAGGCACAAATAAAGCTAAGAATTATACAAAAAATAAACGCAGCATAATTTATAATAATTCTAAAATTCTGGTCAATTTTTATAAGCAAAGCAAAGAGTTAGATAGTACATTATTTGGTATAAGTATAAATAAAAATAGTATAATGAGTAAATTTTTAGAGCATGTGTATATGCAATTCAATAATAAACAACAAATAATAAATGGTATAACTATAGAGAAATCGCGATCACAAATAGATAATAAAAATATAATTAATAGCAAAATTACATCAATTGTTAACAAATATTTAATACAAAGTAAATATATTGATAAAAGTATTATAAATTTTATAATAAGTAACGTACATAATTGTAAAATAGTTACTTATGAAAATATAATAAAAGGCAAGAGCTATGTTTTCGACTTTATAATTTATAATGACGAAATAGCTATAAAAAAATTGGATATTATTGTTGAAAAAATGTTACTATTATTACAAGTATTAATAGCAATATCAAATAATGAAACTCGAAATGGACAACATATAACTTTTTTTTTAACTCCATTTCTTAAAGAATTAAATAATAATAAAGATATTTTAGGGGCAAAAAATGTAAATAGTGGATTTACTTATCCATACTTAGAAAATGGAGTAACATTTATTTATAGGAAAGAAGAGTTTTTTAAAGTGTTTATTCATGAAAGTATTCATTATTACGGCATAGATAAAGCATTACATCAAGATTTAAATAATACCAGCAACTATAGTAATTTTATAAATTTATTTAATATAAGCAATAAGCATTATAAAAAGATAGGTATTCAAGAGTCGTTGACAGAATTTTGGACATTTGTAATGCTTTTATGTGTAATAAGTTATAAAAAAAATATAAAGTTTGCGAACTATATTTATGAATTTGAGAGATTATACAAGACAGAGCTAATACATATAATATTCCAATTAGTCAAAATATTAAATTATAATAATTTAACATATACACAATTATTAAGTAATTCAACTACAAATACGCATACAAATACGCATACAAATACGCATACAAATAAATATAAAGAAACTTCGCATATTTTTAGTTACTATATAGTTAAAGCCATATTGGTGTATAACCATGAGGACTTATTTAAGTCTAATATTTTTGATTTAGATTTTTCAACAAAGATAAATATATGCTTAAAGCAGGACAATGTCAGTATTAATAATTTCTTAATAAATTTGCGAAAATATGCGTTAAATACCCAATTTATAGCTCTTATAAGTAAAGTAGGTATTTTATTTAATAAAATTCAATCGAATATATATATGAAATCAATATATAGGCAAAAATTTATTTTAAATAATTTAAGAATGATGGCAAACGAATTGATTATAATATAATATAATTATATAGAATTGATTATAATATAATATAATTATATAGAAATTATTATTATATATACAATAAATAATAATAATAATTATAAAATTAATAATGATTATTAATGTAAATAAATGTATTCAGCAAAGAGCACCAACTAATGATATAACTGCTTCTAATAATAATAATATTATGGAACACTATTTAAATTTAGCTATTAAAAACAAGAAATCATATATAAAAATTTTAGCTGAGGATTTTACTATTCCCACATATGAATATTATAGTAATATATTAAAATATAATTATAATGTTTCACAGTTAAAATGTATAGCAAAACATTATAAATTAAATGTTAGCGGTGCTAAGGAGTTTTTAAGAAGGAGACTATTTAACTTTTTATATTTCAGTTATAATATAATAATTGTTCAAAAAAACGCGCGTTATTTTTTAATTAAAAAATATATAAAATCTCACGGTCCGGCTTTTTTTAATAGATCACTATGTTCTAATGATGTTGATTTTTGTACCTTAGATTGCTTAACAAATATTCAGTATAGTCAATTTATAAGTTTTAAAGATGACAATTCTCATATATACGGGTTTGATATAAAATCTTTATATAATTTGTTTATTAAATCAAATAATAACAAAACTAATGTTAGCGCAAGCACCACTATTAGCACCGCCAACAATTCAACAAAGGTTCAAAATCCATTTACTAATTTGTATTTTTCATATAATATACTGCAACAATTATTAGAATTTATTAGAATAAGCGCTATATTAAAGATAGATCTTGATTTAAATTATGATGAATTATTAGGTATATCATTGACTAAGCAAATTGAGATGAAAGTGTTATCATTGTTTCAGAGGATTGATAGGTTAGGAAATTATACAAACATAAAATGGTTTATGGAATTAGATAAATATGGGCTAATACAATTTATAAGAGAACTTGCTGATATATGGAACTATAGGGCAAATTTGTCACAAGAAACTAAGAGAGATATTATTCCGCCTCTTGGCAATCCTTTTAATAGTGAGCATATTAATATCAACAATCTACCTCAATATAATCTTATACAAATCAAGAAATATAGTATTCAAATTATAGACTTAATGATTAATAAAGGAGTTAATGAGAATTCTTGCACTTTAGGAAGTTATTATGTTTTATGTGCGTTAACTATGGTTTCAACTGACGCAGCTAATAGCTTACCTTGGCTTTATGAGGCTGTGACTGTTAATTTTTAAAGTATTATATTAATTTTTAAAGTTTTTAAATTAATATATTAATTTTTACATTTTTAATTTTAATTCGTTTGTTTTCAACCCTTTAGCAATTTAAAATAATAATTAATTCATATATATATTAATTACTAAAACAATTTAAAAGAAATTAGTTATAATAGATTATAAAAAATGCCATCGCACAAGAAAAAGCCCGACGAAGCTGTCTCTGTTGAAGTTCCTCAAACTCCAGTTAAAAAGCCAAAAGCTACAAAAGCAGTTGTTGAACCAGATTCTAAAGAACCAGATGCTAAACCAGTTGTACCAAAAACCAAAGCTCCTTCCGCTAAGTCTGTAAAGGCCGAGCCACCGGTTCAGGAAGTTGTTTTAGATTCTCAAAAAGGCGTTCAAGAGATTGAAAATATTGTAGTTACAAGCGATGCTGTTGACCACTCTATTACATCAGGCTTTTCGGATTTCATTACTAAATTTCAATCTATGCTTGTGAATTTCAATTCGCTAAAGACTGAGCTACGTAATTTAGAGAAAATGACTGTAAAGCAATTAAAAGTTGCTGAAAAACTAAATAACAGAAAGCGTCGCAAGGGCAATCGTGCTCCAAGTGGATTTGTTAAGCCATCGTTAATTAGTGATGAGCTTGCAAAGTTTTTAGACAAGCCATGTGGAACTGAAATGGCGCGTACTGATGTAACTCGTGAAATTAACAAGTATATTCGTGCAAACAACCTTCAGGATAAAAGCAACGGTCGTAAAATTAACCCAGACAAGCCACTAACACAGCTTCTAAAGGTTAGCGACACTGTTGAACTCACATATTTCAATCTCCAGAAATATATGGGTCCTCACTTCCCTAAAGTTGCTAAAGTTGAGGCGTCTGTGGCTACTGCGTAAAGAAAAATAGAAAATAGAAAAATAGAAAAATATAAAAATAATTTAATTTTAATATTTAATGCTTAATCAAACACTAAATATTAAAGAATGATATAAAGAATGATATGAAAAAAATTGAATAGAAAAATTAATAATAGTTCTTAAGTATTGATCGATGATTATGATGAAACAAGTAATGAATGCATTAACTTTAATGACAATGATGGTCTTAATTTTCAATATGTTCTTTGTTATTAAAGTTGCTTTGGAATATATGATGCTTCCGAACATAGTGCCATTAATTTGGTTTATTGTTGCTGTTCCTACGCCGTATTTCGCAACTATGCTAACAGCTCCGCTATTAGATTAAATAAAAAGGATTTAAAAAGAGAAAATATATATTTTTTTATATGAACACATATTTATAATTATTATTTAAAATAATAACTCTAATATTATTATATTAGCTTTAATGTTTGGACTTACTATGAATAGTCTTTATAAATATAACTTACTCAAACCACTTGAATTTGTTTTAGTGACGAGATTTAGCCATAGTCACATAATTTATAATGAATTAACAAAATCATTATTAATTGACAATTCTCTCAAAAAAGAATTAGAACTATTAGAAAGAAGAAGAAGAAGAAATAAAAATATTAAAGACAATAAAAATATTAAAGACACTATTCAAACTATTGAAATGAGTGAGAGCCATGCCATAGAGCCATATAAAAAGAAAAAATAAATTGTATCCATTAACCATACAAAAATAAAATAATAATTTAAAAAATTAAAATTAAATTAAAAAAAAAATTGATTTAGAAAGATAAATATATAATTATTAATATATTATAAACTCAATATGGCGACTATTGTATCTGGTGCTGCGTTCAATGCTAACACTGATTATGTGTATACCAAGCCCAAGATTAATGCTAATAACGGCAAGTCTATTGGTATTCTTAACAAGCAAGATATGAAGCCACTATATATTAGCACACCTCTTATGTTAACTTGGGGAGTAAATGAGTGGTCGGATGATAAAACAGGAAAGAAGTCCTATGACTTAGCGCTTCAGTTTCCAAATGAGGAAAATAGTGAATGTACAGCATTCTTAAAGAATATGCAAGCACTTGAAATGCGTATTAAGAGCGATGTGATTACCAACTGCAAAGAATGGCTTGGTAAGCCTAAAATGAGTTCGGATGCTGTTGATGCGCTATGGAGCCCTATGCTAAAGTATACCAAAGATAAGGCATCGGATGAAATTGATTATTCGCGTGCTCCAAGTTTAAAGGCTAAACTTATTTATTGGGAAGGTGAATTTAAAGATGCTAAAGATAGGCTTGAGATTTATAACGAATCTTATGAGTTACTATTTCCAAATGATGATAATAGTTCTATTACTGATTTTATGGTTAAGGGTTCAAGCGTAGCAACTCTTATTAAATGTGGAGGTATTTGGGTTGCGAATGGAAAGTTTGGTGTTACGTGGAAATTAGTTCAGGCAGTTGTTAAGCCAAAGACCAGTCTAAGTGGAAAGTGTCATATTATGCTATCTGAAAAAGATAGGGAAAAGCTGGTTGCGCTGGTTGCGCCAGTAGATGATGATGATGATGATGATGAACCAGTAAAGATGGTTTCAAGCGTTACAGAGGTTCCTGATAGTGATGATGATGAGGAACCTAAAGAAGAAGTAAAGGAACAACCTAAAGAAGAGGTAAAGGAACAACCCAAAGAAGAGGTTAAGGAAGAAGTAAAGCAAGTGGATGTTGAAGATGCTCCTAAGAAGAAGCGTATTGTTAAGAAGAACTAATTATTTTAAAAAAAACAAACTAAAAACAGCATATTTATTAACAAAACCATTTTTTTTATAAGTATATAAAAATTATACTTATAAAAATAAGAATTATGATAAATGTATATGAAAATATATGTCAGCTTTTTGTGTATTATCTAAAATATTAGATGTGTTTATTTTTGGTATTCCTTTATTTTTTGCACAATAAACTTGATAGGGCGAAAATTTTAGATCACTAATTTTTATTTCAATAGGGTAATGTTCTTCAATATTAATAACAATATTAACAATATTATTTCTAAGTAAATCTGTAATAGTATTATAATTATTATAATAATTATAATGAATATTATTATTAGTGTCAATAGTAATGTGGTCTTTTAATAAAGGCTCTATTTTAATAATGTTATTTTCATAATTTAATTCGTTATGCCATAAAGGAATATAAACTATAGCATTATGTATTTCTAATTTATAAATATCACTATTTAATAGATTTAATAGGTTGGGAGTTAATATATAAATACTGTGGTCTTGTAATTTCTCTTCTAAAGTGGTTTTAATAATTTCTATAATAGCATCATAAATATTTATATTGTCATTTGTATTGTCATTTGTATTGTCATTTGTAGCATTGTGATTTTTTTTATAGTTTAATAAATAGTGATAAAGGTCTTCTAAAATAACTATTGAAAAATATTCAAATAAGTTTGTTAATAATGCTTTAATATGAATATGTGCTTTTATTTTAAAATTAATTATGTCTTTTTTAAAATTATCAATATTCTCGCTATTAGAATAAAAATTTATTATGAAATTTAAAAATAGTACTAATAAGTCATCGTTATTGTTATCTTTGAAGTCATTATTATCATTAACATTGTTATCTTTGAAGTCATTATTATCATTAACATTATTATAATTAGTAATAAGTTCTTTCAAAATAGTGTAAGCACAATTAATATTTTGAAATAGCAATGTAGCGTCTTCATCTCTATTATTTTTATCTGGATGATAAATAATACATTGAATATGATAATATTTTCTCAATTCATCAAAACTAATATTATGAATATTGTCAATAGTATAGTTTGTAATATTTAATATGTGCAGCGCCTCACTTATTTTCATTTATTAACTCTATTAAATATAATGTAAAACCTTCTAAATGAAAAATAGGTCTATAATTATTGTTGTAATTTTTAAAAAAAAATATGCTATTTAAAATCAGGTCGTTAATTTTATTAGAAGCTACCAATTTATTAACTATTAAAGATTGTATTATATAAAAGAAACATTCGTGACTATTTAAATGATTGATTAAAATATCATACAATAAGGTCCTAATATTTGTAATATTGAAATTATTGCTACAAATTATATTAATATAAGTATTGCATATTGCTGAATGTTGCTCAATATATTTTAGATTATTTGAAATATCTAAATGTGTAAAAATGTTTGGATTGTTTACTTTATTATAAATAGCATCCAAATCTGCTTCCTTATCTTTATGTAAGTTCTTAAGAAAAAGCTTATTATTTTTGCTACATATAGCATTCACGTTTTTTTTGCTTAACTTAGCAAAATTAATAGTTCTGCAAATGTTTATTATTTTTAATGGTATAAAGCTCACGCATTCTGTAATAATAATGTATTTAATATTTAAAGTTGAAAATAATTCTTTTTGCATATAATTATATAGCAAGTCCAATAAGTCATAATTAATTTTATCAAAATTGCGAAATACAATATATCCTTTTTTAATAGGTGATGATGCTATTGAATTATATATAATATTATATATTTCATTCCATACAGATTTGCTATTATATATAAAGTTTTCCACATCTATTTCATAATGAATGTCGCTAATTTTAATATAGAACTCAGTTTTTGTTAGATTAATATGTAATTTTTTCTCATATTTTAACTTAGTTGGACTAAAATGCTGCAACAGTTTTAATGCATTTTTATATTTATAAGAGCAAGGTGGTCCATAAAATATATAGTTTATAAAATTATTGTTATTGCTATTGCTATTGCTATTTGTTTCCTGTGTTTCACTATTTATTATTTGTATTAAATCTTTATTAAAACTATAATTGCTGTTTTCATTTATAATTTCATTATAGTTCTTTCTTAAATTCATTATTGACTATTGTCTAATGACTATTGATTAATAGTAAATCTATATTTTTATATATATATTTATAACATTATATATAAAAAATAATTAAAACTATTATTAGTTAGTAATATAGCTTGCTCTATGATTTGTGAAAATCTACAAAATTTAAATTATGAATCAATAATAATAAATGAACCTATTAAAAATAGTGCAGTTCAATATAATTATTTCTATAAGTTGCTTTATTCGACAAATATTGTTACGCTAACAAGTATATTTGTTATATTTGAACTTAATAATTTGTCATATGAAAATGACAAAATAAAATTTGATAAAAGTGCGCAAAATAACACTGTTTTTAATAAACTAATAGAATTAGAAGACTATGTATTAAATTTAATAAGAGACCCTAAGACTAAATTATTTAAGCTCAAAGAGTTATATGAAAATCAATTTTTCAAATATACATTAAATGATGATACTGAAAATTTACATAATTATAATTATGTAAATGAAATTACTAATGCTAATGCTAATGCTAATGCTAATGCTAATGCTAATGCTAATGCTAATGCTAATGCTAGTAAAACATTTATAATAAAAATATCAGGTATATGGGAGTCCAAGGATTCAATTGGTTTAACATTTAAATTTATAAAGGCTAACAAGTTTATTGAATTTATATAGGAAGAGGAGTTTCATCTGTTGAAAAAAACTGCAAGCTAATATGTATCATCAATAAAAAAATAATATTAATAAGAGATAAAATGTATACGGCATTTTTTGATAATTCTATTTTCATATCATTCTTAGTGGTCGGTCCGTCTTTTTTATCTACACTAATTAAATAAAAAAACATATAAGATGATACTAAAGCTATCTGTATTATTGATAATACTGATGACATAAATGTATATGTATGATATTCGTTCGTTACACTATTAGAATTTATTCTTTTAAAATACAGGAAGTTAAGAAAGATAGTATATATTAATACTGCTAATGTTAAAAATATTGGAGTTAGATTAGAAGCTAACATTTCCGCAAAGTTTCCTGTTGATTCAAATATATTTTTTGTAACATATATTCCCATAAATAACATAATACTAATCGCAAGTGCAGCTAAACCATATCCCCATATGGTAGATGTAGCAGGACCAGTGTTTCCTAATTGAGAGTATTTTTCTGGAAAAAATAATTTTATAATAATACCCATACACGCTAAAACAATAAGTACCATAAAATCTAAGTTATTATTGTGCGATAACCCAAAACCAAAAATACCCTGTTTATTTATAATACTATTTGTATCTAAATCTAATGAAGATAATTTTGGAGTAGGTTTTTTACTTGGATTGTCTGACATATTAATTTATGTATATATTATATAGTCAAAATATATTAAATAGTAAAAATAATTTATTAATTAGTCAAATATATATTAAATAATTAAATAATTAAAAAGCTATTAAAAAACTATTTAATATATTATTAAATATATAGTATTATAAATGAATCACACTAATCCGTTAGTAGCAACAAAACATAATTTTGTTTTAGATAGAAAAATTTTATTTATTGATAGCAATGATCGCGACAAAGAACGTTGGCCAAACGCTTCCGAATTTGAAATAACTTGTCCTCAAAATTATACTAATGTTGAATCGTTACGATTAGCTAACATAATGTTGCCTAATTTTTTTTATAATATAAGCGAACACTTACAAACAAATAAGATGATAGTTGAATTGTTTGGAACTCAATATTCAATTATGTTAGAAGATGGTTATTATAATTACACTCAATTACAGTCTGCTTTGTTAACTCAATTTAAAGCAATAAATCCTATATATAGTGCTAACTTTGATATTTCTTATAACCCAATTAATCGCAAATTTACTTTTATTAATTCATCAATTCAATTTGTATTCAGATTTGATTTACCTATTAAGTACGATTGTGTTAAAGATAACTATAAAACTGATATATATGCTCAACATAGTAATTGGGGTTTAGGTTATATTTTAGGTTTTGATAAAAAAAGATATTCTACTATTATTGCTCAATCACCTCCTAATATAATTTCTCCTAATCCGTGCGATTTAGAAGCTAATAAATGTATATATATTGAATTAGAAAAATACAATAAATGTGATGAGATCAAACCTTTTTTATACTATAATTTTAGCAATTCTAATTCGGGTATAGTAAATTCGGCATTTGCTAAAATTCCTATTTATCCATCTCAAGAAAATAAAGGTTTAGCAAATGATGGATATTTAGAAACAATTAGTTATTTTCAACCCCCTATTGATAAAATCGCTAAATTTAAGCTAAAGTTTAGATATCATAACGGTATGTTAGTTGATTTACATAATTGTAATATTTCTTTATCATTAGAAATAAACCAGATTCGTAATGAAATGAATAATTATGAAGTTAGAAGTCCGTTTAAAATATAACTTGTAACTTGTAACTTGTAACTTGTAACTTGTAA
>Ga0114979_10000360_pt1 | contig 30057 bp, 22 predicted proteins | sample S_140625_EF_Meta_FD_87315 | JGI IMG/M metagenome (GOLD analysis project Ga0114979, IMG submission 87315) | Freshwater microbial communities from Lake Simoncouche, Canada to study carbon cycling - S_140625_EF_MetaG | ecosystem: Environmental > Aquatic > Freshwater > Lake | place: Lake...
AGCCTTATCCGGGGCATCCTCGGGCGCCACGGAGAGTTTGAACATCGCCTTGTTGGCCGCAGTCGTGGGATCGAACCAAGGATCCTCAAGGATTCCGGCTTCATAGGAAATATGCAAAAGGTTGCGATCCATTGAGTAAGGTTTCTTTAGCGATGCCTCAACCGGGATTTTATGTTTGGCGCAGTAGGCGATCATCTCGGCGCGACCGGGGAACAGGTCACGGTATTCCTCCATTTTCCACGGAGCGATGATCTGAAGATCAGGAGCAAGCGCCATGTAAGTGAGCTCAAAACGGCATTGGTCGTTACCCTTTCCAGTCGCGCCGTGCGCCACCGTATCGGCCTTTTCCTTGCGGGCTATGTCGACCTGGGCTTTTGCGATCAGTGGACGAGCGATGGACGTGCCGAGGAAATACTGGCCTTCATAAATCGCGTTGGCCCGGATCATCGGGAAAATGTAGTCGCGCGCGAATTCCTCGACGAGATCCAGGGTATAGTGCTTCGACGCGCCGGTGGCCTTTGCCTTCTTGTCTAATCCCTTGAGCTCCTCCTCTTGGCCGACATCAGCGGCAAACGTGACGATTTCCGCGTCATAAGTTTCCTTGAGCCACTTAACGATAACGGAGGTGTCGAGACCCCCAGAGTAGGCGAGAACGATTTTCATGGGAAATATGCTTTTTGGGCGGCGACGACGGGAGGAGCAAAGAAAAAGGCGTAAGAAAAGGAGCGGCGTGTTCTTACTGCGTCTTCAAACCGCAAACCCACCAGACCGGCAGTCGGTAACCTGGGTTACGGTGGGGCGGGATTAAACCGAAAGGGCCTTTCGGTCGCCGACAACGGCAACAACCACTAATCGCGCCGCGCGAGCAGCGTCATGATCGCCTTCTGCACGTGCAGGCGATTTTCAGCCTGATCAAAAATGATCGAGCGGGGATTATCCAAGACCTCCTGCTGAACCTCTTCCCCCGGATGCGCAGGGAGGCAGTGCATAAAATAAGCGTCGGGCTTGGCCGCCGCAAAGACTTCGCCAGTCACGCTGTAGGGGGCCATGAGCGCGAGGCGGTCACGCTTCTCCTCCTCTTTGCCCATGCTCACCCAGACATCCGTATAGACCACATCCGCATCCCTCACCGCTTCAATCGGGTCGGTCGTGAAGTCATAGCCGCCAGCGAAGCCTTCCCGTGCGAGCAAGCCGTTCAAATCGGCTGAGGGCGCAAAGCCCGCCGGACCAGCCAAACTGATTTTCATACCAAATAAATTCGCCCCGAGCACCCAAGAATTGGCCATATTACACGCGGTATCACCGAGAAAGGCGATTTTCCGGCCACGCAAGGAGGCAAATAAATCCCCGCCGGACGGGGCCCAGCGCTCAGCCATAGTGAAGGCATCGGTGTAAATCTGACAGGGGTGGAGGAAATCGGTGAGCGCATTAATTACCGGCACCGTGCCAGCGGCGGCCAGTCGCTCCACCTCGGCATGGTCGTAGGTGCGGACAATCAATCCATGCACAAACCGCGAAAGCACGCGGGCGGTGTCCTCAATCGACTCCCCACGACCCAGCTGAATGTCGTTTTTACTCAAAAAGAGCGGATTGCCGCCCAATTCGTGGATACCAACCTCGAAAGAGACACGGGTGCGCGTCGATGACTTGGAAAATATCAGCGCCCAAGTCTGATGCTTCAACACAGACGCGATCTCTCTACCACGCGTGGCCTTGAGATTGCGGGCCAGGTCGAAAAGCTCGGCTACTTGCGCCGGCGAGAAATCGGTCTCTTTCAGGAAATGCTTCATGTCCGTCGATTGAAGCAATCCCCTATAGGGGGCGCCGGTCCCCGCGGGCGAGGGTAATCTGTGCCGCGCCACAAAAACGTGACGCGACCGTCCAAAACGGCCCCAGAAAAGAACCTCCCGCTCAGGCGGCCTTGGCCGCGAAAACTCGGCGCAGTATGTCAACAGACTCCGCCAGTTCCGCCTCAGTCGCAATCAAGGGCGGTAGCAACCGGATGACGTTACCGCCCGCCAACGGCGCCAGCAACCCAGCCTCGCGCAGCGCGGCGATGTAGGGCGACGGCTCGGAGGTCAGTTGCAGACCCACCATGAACCCAAGGCCGCGCAGACCGCTCAACTGGGCAGGAAACTCTTCCGCGAGTCGCGCCAGCGCGGCATGCCAAGGGCCGCTCACTCGAGCGACATGCTCACAGAGTTTTTCGTCGGCGATGATATCAAGCGTCGCCAGGGAAGCCGCGCAGGCCAGAGGAGTGCCACCGAAGGTGGTGCCATGCATGCCTGGCTGGAACAGATCCGCCGCGCCCTCGCCGATCCAGATCGCTCCGATAGGGAAGCCGCCGCCAAGGCCCTTGGCCATACCGATCGCGTCCGGTCGCACGTCGGCGTGCTCAAAGGCAAAGAAACGCCCCGAACGCCCGATGCCGCATTGAACCTCATCCAGTATCAGGAGCAGGTTGTGCCGATTGCACAGCGCACGCAGGCCGTGCAAAAACTCCGGCGTAGCTGGGTGGACGCCACCCTCGCCCTGAATGGTCTCGACAAAGATCGCCGCCGTCTGGTTGTCGATCAAAGCCTCGAAGGACTCCAAATTATTCAACTCGCCGAACGCGAAACCCGTAAGCAGGGGCCGGAAGCCCTTTTGGATCTTTTCCTGCGGGGTGGCGCTCATGCCGCCGAAGGTGCGGCCATGGAAGGCAGACTTCGCGCAAAGAACTTTGTGGCACTTACCCTCCTCGCCGGACTTCCGAATACCGTGGAGACGGGCAAGCTTCAACAGACCCTCGTTCGCCTCGGCGCCAGAGTTGCAGAAAAAAACCCGGCCCGGGCCAGCGTGGCCGACCAAACGGCGGGCAAGCTCGCCCTGCAGCGGGTTGCGATAGAGATTACTGACATGCGCGAGCGTAGCGGCCTGTTCAGAGACGGCCCGAACCCAGCGCGGGTGGCAGTGACCGACGGCGTTGACCGCAATGCCCGAGGCAAAGTCGAGGTAGCGTTTTCCGGCGTCGTCCCACACCCGGCAGCCCTCGCCACGGGCAAGCGTTATGGCAGGACGTCCGTAGTTGCGTAGAACATACGAATCATAGGCGGCCTCGGCGGCGGTCTGGGCGATCTGGGGCTGGCTCATAGTGATCAAAGAAAGTGGGACGGCGGCCGCCAAACCTTGGCGGTAGGCAGGCCAATCAACCGTGCACAATCTCGGTGCCGATGCCCTTGTCGGTGAAAATCTCCAGCAAGAGCGAGTGGGGTAAGCGCCCGTCGATGAAGTGCACGCGCTGCACACCCTCGTTAAGGGCTCTCACCGCGCTTAGAACTTTGGGACGCATACCTTTGTCAATCACCCCGCTCTTTTTGAGGTCATCCACCTGGGAGACCTTTAGGGTGGAGATCAGGGATGCGGCGTCGGGCGGCGCGGCCAGCAGGCCGGGGACATCACTCATGTAAACAAGCCGACGGGCACGCAAGGCGCTGGCCACGCGTCCGGCGACCAAGTCGGCATTGACGTTATAAGGCTTACCGTCGTGGCCCTCGGCTACGGGGGAGATCACTGGCACATAGCCCTCGGCGATCTCCTTTTTGATCAATTTCACCTTAACCTCGACGACCTCGCCGACGTAGCCGAGATCAACCACATCGCCGTTGTCGTCGATCGTGAGTTTTTCACAGACTAAAACGGTGTCGCCGGCCAGCGCCCGGGGCTTGGAGCGGGCGAGCGCAATGGCATCGCAAACATCTTTGTTCACGATTTCGTCCAGCGTCTTTTTCACGATCTGCACCGTAGCCTCGTCGGTGATGCGCATGCCGTTCGGGGCAAACTGGGATTTTAAACCCGACTGCTCCATGGCCTTGGTGATGGCCTTGCCGCCACCATGAACCACGACGACGTTAATACCGCAGGCGGCCAGAAAGGCGATATCGTAAGCGACACGGTTACGGACCTCGGGATCGGGGTCGTCCATGAAACTGCCGCCGTATTTCACCACAAAGGTGGATCCACGAAAGTCTTGAATGTAAGGCAGCGCCTCGAGAAGGACGCGGGCCTTGGCAGTAATGTCGGAAACGTTCATTTGGTTAAGCCTGGATTGTGGGGTAAATCACCCTGCGCGAGGTTTTCCATCACATTCTCGAAGACGCAGGCGTGACGGAGAGGAGGCGGCCAGAAAATGCTCTTCACTTCCCCCGCCTCCGGCCCACTTATCCGCGCGTGCCCAGTTCACAGAATACCTTTCCTTCCCGTGCCGCGCATCGCGCCTGGCTAACCAGTCAAGCCGCCCTCCCCAAGGGCTTTCGCGTCGGGACCACACGCTTCGAGTTTTTGCCCAAAGAAGCACCCAAGCCATCAAAGATGACGCTGACGCTGATCGCACTCGACGAATCAACGGCAGATTTTGCGGCCGTCTTTACAAAGAACGCCTTCCCCGGCGCTCCTGTGATCGTGGGTCGGAAACGCCTAGGCGAACCCCGCCTTGGAGCTATCCTGATCAACAATAAAATATCCAACGTATGCGCTCCCGGCGGCGTCGCGGCCAGCGAGGCGGTCTGCTCCGCTACCGCCGGCCTTCTCGGGTTGGCACCGGTCGAGGTGCTGCCCTGCTCCACCGGCGTGATCGGTTGGGGCCTACCCGTCGAGGCCATGACGGCCGCACTCCCGCAGGCCGTCGCCGCACTAGCGGCTGGGGATATACTGCCAGCCGCAGAGGGCATCGTAACGACCGACCTTTACCCCAAAATCCGCCGCGCCGACCTCGCCGGCGGCGCAATTGTCGGCATCGCCAAGGGCGCGGGTATGATCGAGCCCAACCTCGCGACCATGCTCGTCTACGTCCTCACCGACCTCGCGGTGCCGCGCGAAGCCTTGCGCGCCATGCTCAGCCGTGTGGCCGGGGAAACGTTCAACCGCATCTCGATCGATAGCGACACCAGCACTTCGGACACCGTCGTGGCCGTATCTTCGGGCCGCGTGCCCTGCCCGGACCTCGCCGCCTTCGAGGAGGCTCTACGCGGCGTCTGCGCGGACCTGGCCGAGGACGTGGTGCGCAACGGTGAAGGCGTGCGCCACGTTCTCCGCGTGCGCGTCTCGGGCGCGCCCGACGCCGCCACCGCCTGCGCTCTAGGCAAGGCCATCGTCAACGCCCCCCTGTTTAAGTGCGCCATGGCCGGGAACGATCCTAACGTCGGCCGCCTCGTCCAAGCCATTGGCAAATATGTCGGCGCCTCGGGACTGGCGCTCGACCTCTCCAGGCTCCGCGCGTGCATTGGCGGACAAGAGATCTTCGCTGAGGGCGCCTTCCGGCTAGACTATACGAAGGAGGCCGCCTTGGTGGCACACCTGCGTTGCGCCGAACTTTACCAGAGCCAACCCACCCCGGACGGCGGCTTCGCCCCCGCGATCGATTACCCTCCGCACGAACGTTGCGTGGAAATTGAAGTCCATGTAGGCGTGGGCAACGCTACCGCGACGGTTTTCGGCGGGGATCTCACCCACGAATATGTGAGCGAGAATGCCGACTACCGCAGCTGAGCCAGCCAGCATCCAGGGGGATCAGCAGGCTGGTTCAGGCCAGACTCAGAGCAGATCCGCCGCCAGCTCGGCCAAACGGCTGCGTTCGCCCTTGGTCAACTTCACGTGCGCGGCGAGCGACTGCCCCTTCATACGATCGTGGCAGTAAACGAGCCCGTTGCTGCGCGAGTCGACGTAAGGGTTATCGATCTGGGCGGGATCACCGATGAGCACGATCTTGGAACCCTCGCTGATGCGGGTGATGACGGTCTTCACCTCATGCGGGGTGAGTTGCTGGGCCTCGTCCAGGATGAAGAAACGCCGCGCAATGGAGCGGCCGCGGATGAAGGCCAAGGCCTCGATCTCGACCAGTCCGCTCTTAATCAGGCGCTCGTAAGGTTTCATCGGCGCGTTCGGGCCGGCCGAGCCGCCGTTACTATTGCCGGTTGGAGCCGCGCCGATGAGGGCGGCGTTGGACATGGCGAGGGCTGAAGCGCCGCCCTTGCGGTGTTTTTTAGAGACTTTTTTGGCGGCGAACTGTGGCTCCTTGGGCGGACGAGAAGGAATCAACACCTCCAGCGCGTCAAAGTAGGGCTGCAACCAAGGTTTCATCTTCTCCTCAATCGTGCCGGGCAGGAAGCCGATATCCTTACCCAGGGCCATGACCGGCCGAGAAATGGAAACGCCGTCGTAGCGCGAATGATCTTCATGGGTCTGATGCAGCGCGCAACCAATAGAGAGTAGCGTCTTGCCTGTGCCGGCCTTGCCAAAACAAGTGACAAGGGTGATCGAGTCGTCGAGCAAAGCGTCCATGAAGAACTGCTGCTCGAGGTTGCGCCCGCGAATGGTGATGCCGCCGGGGGCCTTGATCCAGTCGGGTATCTTTAAGCGGCACACGCGGCCTTCGCCATAATAGCGGGCGGGCATGGTTTTGCCCTCGGTTGAGCGTAGGAGAACGTATTCGTTAAGGGTCAGGGTGCGGGAGGTCTCATCCTCTAGGGTGAACTCACCCTCCGAGGCAAAGCGCTGCAGCTCGTAGATGGTCACCTCGATCTCACGGTAATCACCCTCGTCGTCGACATCGGCCACCTTGTCGTTAAGATAATCCTGCGCCTCGAGACCGACCGCGCGAGCCTTCAGGGCCACATTGACATCCTTGGTCACCAGGATGGTAGGCGGCGGATAGCAGGACTTCACGTAGAGCGCTGCGGCGATAATACGGTTATCCTTCTTCGCCAGGTCAGGCAGGATCGCGCGAAAAGCCAGCATCGTAGGCGTGTCCTTGAGAGCCGGGTCGGCCAGCCAAGGATTAATGATGATGGAGAGCGTGCCACCGTTGGGCAGCTTTACCCCCTCGTGCATCGAGCGCGAATCAGGCAAGAGCTCAGAGAGGATACGGTGCACGCGGCGGGCGTTGCGGCCTCGCTCGGTGGACTGCTCCGTCTTGATGGCGTCGAGCTCTTCGAGGACCTCGACTGGGATGGCGAGGTTGTTGTCCTCGAATTTAAAAATCGACTGGGGGTCGTGGAGGAGGACGTTGGTGTCCAAGACGAAGGACTTGGCCTTCGCGGACACCTTCAGCCTAGGTTTCAGAGCAACCGCACCAGGGATGGATTCCATTAGGTGTATAACTTGTAAATAACCATGATCAGACCGCGGCACTTGTCGATGATGGATTACACATTTTGTTGTCGCAGACGCAATTGTTTCCTCACCGTTGCAGAAGACAGGCCAGTCAGGGCTCAAACGGCAGCCGAGAGGGTTTAGGCTTGGACGAAAGGGGCACCCAAAGCCGGAGTAGCAGTTCAGCCAAACTCCGCATACTGGTGCGCGCACCGCCTTCCCGCCGCACAAAACTGCGAAACGGTTCTGCGACTTCCGCTCGCTCTTGGAAATAGCGCCAAAGCTCGCGCTCCAGCACCGTGGCCGCCGCATGGATATCCACTTGGCCCTCCGCCTTGCGCTTAACCAACTCCTCCCAATGCCTCCGCTCCTCGGGGCGGTTTAACAGGTAATCATGCACCATTTGCTCGCTGCGATTAAGACTCATGGGAAGGTAACCGGGCACAAACCCGCGCCCGGAACGAGCGCGGACTCAGGCAAAAGGCGAGCGCAGAGCACCCACTGCAAGATTTGCTCCGCTTTAAGCTCGGATCGTGCTAGACCGGAATCATGTCCAAACTCCAAGAACAAACCCCGGCCATCGTCATCACCGCTTTAATTATGGGCGGCCTCCTCGGCAGTTACGCCTACTACGTCAACGCGAAGGTCCTTCCCGCCCAACGCGCGGAACTCGAGGCCTTGCGCGTCGCCCACGCCGCCGACCTCGAGCGCACCGCCGCCGAAACCCGCAAGGAAATCGCCTCGGTGAATAAACTCCTCCAAGACGCCATCGCCACCCGCGCCGGCGGCATGTTTTTGACAGAAGAGGAAGCCAAGGCCGCCGAAACCGCCAAAGTCACCCAGCTCGCCGAGGCCGTGGCCCAAAAACTCCAACCCTACAATCCACTACCCAAGACTCCGGAAGAGGCCGAAGCCATGCAAAACGCCCAGGTGGACAAAGTCTCCGGCCGCCTCTCCGAACGCATCCAGCCTATCCTTGGCCAGATCGCCGCCGATCAAAACCTCACCCGCGAATCCCTTAACCGCTACGCCAACCAGATCTCCCAACAAGTCACAGGCGTGCTCGCCGGCGAACTCGATCGCAACGAACGCCTCGGCACCCAGGTCCAGCTCACCCAAAGCCTCGCTCAGGAATCCATCGCCCTGTCCTCCGAACTTACCGCCCTTTATCTGAGCTCAATCAAAGACCAAGGCGTGCTCAACCGCCTCCTCCTCCTCCCCGCCAACATCGTGCGGGACGCATCCAACTTTAGCCTGCTTAACAACGATGAACGCCGCGCCAAGGAAGCCGAATTGACCAAACGCCTCCGCGACATCCAGACGCGCCTCGAGGCCGCCCGCACCGCCACCGAAAACACCCTCTCCACCCACAGTCAGGAAGCCGGGTCCGTGATCGTGGAACCCACCCCACCGCACGCCGTTCGCGCCACGCCCACCCGCCCCTCCGCTCCCTGAGCACCCCTTATTTCCGTCACCTAGCCGTCACCCGGCCGTAAAAATCGGTGTAGTGACAAAATTGTGACGCTTGCGCCAGAGGGTAAATCCGCGACTCGCCGTCACACGGCCCTTGGCAACTAAAAAGACGGAAAAAGTTATGCGCCGAACGTCGGTGAATAACTTGTTGGAAACTTCACCTTGAAAGGGTCCGGTGCCTCCATGTTACTACCCCTCCGCTATCGCTTCCGTTAAGCCATATTGTTCTTTTCTACCTCCTCGCTTCGTCCCGCCGGCAATTTCCCCCTATAGTGCAAGGTTAAACAATTGTTAATGAATGTTTAACAAAAGCAGTTTCCGCACCCTCCGCGCAACTGTTTTGCAAGCCCTTCGCACCCCTTGGGTTTATACAGCCAGCGGACGCATAGTGCGTGTAGTAAAGACTCTATTGCCAACGGTGTGAATAAACTCCCGCCCCCTCTCGCTCCGCCCCCCACATGCCCGCCGCCATCTACAGCTCTAACAACCTCTGGGAATCCGCCAAGGCCGACCTCTGCGGCCTCTTCCCAGAGGACGTGTTCAAGCTCTGGTTTGATCCGGTGGTCTGCCTGGAAGCCACCCCTGATCAACTCACTCTGGGTGTCCCCAACGATTTTGCCGCGATCTGGATCCATGACAATTACATGGACCTCATCCTCCAACGCCTGCGCCTCACCGCCGGTCGCGATATCAAAGTCCTCCTGCGCAAGACGGATTCCATCGGCACCGCGTCCAACATACCTAGCGCCGAAGCCGCCCGCCTCCGCGCGACCGCCCCCCGCCGCGCCCCCCGTCCCACTGAGGAACGCCTGCCTCTCAATACCTCTCTAAATCTTCGTAACACCTTCGAAACCTTCGTGGTGGGCGATAACAACCAAATGGCTGCGGCCGCCGCCCGCGCCGTCGCCGATGCACCCGGCCAGTCCTACAACCCTCTCTTCCTCTACGGCGAGACCGGCCTGGGCAAAACCCACCTGATGCACGCCATCGGCCACGCCATCCTACGGCGTCGGCCAGAAGCCCGTATCGCCTACCTGTCGGCCGAAAAATTCACCAACGAATTCATCCAAGCCATTCAGGAAAACGCCCTGACCAAGTTTCGCCAACGCTACCGCCACGTCGACGTGCTGCTCATTGACGATATCCAGTTCCTCGCCGGCAAAGAGCGCTCCCAAGAAGAGTTCTTCCACACTTTCAACGATATCCACGGCGCAGGCAAACAGATCGTGATCTCCAGCGATCGCCGCGCCTCTGAGATCGAAAAACTCGAAGCCCGCCTAGTCTCCCGCTTCGAATGGGGCCTCCCCGCGGACATCCAACCACCCGATTTCGAAACCCGCCTCGCCATCCTCCGCGTCAAGGCCGCCGCCATGAAGTGCGAACTGCCCCCGGCCGTCGCCTCTTTCATCGCCCAACACATCTCGCGTAATATCCGCCGCCTTGAAGGCGCCCTGATCAAGGTCGTGTCCTACAGCCAGCTCACCGGCAAACCCATCGACCTCGCCGCCGCCGAGCACCTGCTGAAAGACGTCCTGATGGAGCAGGCCCAAAACCAACTCACCATTGAGGTCGTCCAAAAACGCGTCGCCGATCACTTCCAGATCCGCCACAGCGATATGACCAGCAAACGCCGCCCCAATAACATCGCGATCCCCCGCCAAGTCGCCATGTATCTGGTCCGCAACTTGATCCCGAAACACTCTCTGCAGGATATTGGCGACGCCTTCGGCGGCCGCGACCACGGCACCGTGATCCACGCCTGCAAGGCCGTGGACAACATGCTCGCCCAAGACGCCCATATGAAGGGCCAGATCGAGTTCCTCCGCACCGCCCTCAGCCGCTGAGCCACCCGCGACCCGCGACCGCACTGCGGTCACCACCGTCAGAGAAGGCCTAGCCCGTTCTGCTCCACTGCCCGCGGTTTTATTCGCTGCCTCGACTCCTCACCTGCCAGCCCCATTCTGCCGCCATGTCTCTCACTCCCGAGCAAAAATCCGCCGTCTCCACTTGGATCGCCGCCGGCGAAAACCTCTCCGCCGTTCAGAAAAAACTCCGCGAACAATTCCAGTTGTCCCTAACCTACATGGACGTCCGCTTCCTCGTCGACGACCTTGATCTGACTCTCAAGGACCCCGCCCCCAAAGCCGACACGAGTGATGTCACCAAAGCCAAGGCCCCCACCTCCGCTCCCGCCGCAAAGACCGGAGTCCTTGACAATGCCAAAGAAAAACCAGGCCTCGTCACCCCTGCCGCCAATGATGCCGGCACTGAGCTCGACGCCGACGCCCTGGAAGAGGACGCCCTCCCCCCGGCCCCGGGCAACGTAGTGGTGGAACTCGACGCACTCACGCTCAGCCCGGGAGCCATCGCCAGCGGCACCGTCACCTTCAGCGACGGCGTGACCGGCAAATGGATGGTCGACCAATACGGGCGCCCCGGCTTTACCAGCATCAGCCAACCCGGCTATCGCCCAACCCCCGAAGACGGCCAGGCTTTCATGCAAGAACTCGACGCCGCCCTCCGCCAGAAAGGCTTCTAGTCATCCGCCAAGCGCCACGACCGCCACCCTCGGTTGTTTCTACGCCCCGCTGCTGCTCGCGCCGGGGCTTTTTCTTTTTCCACGCTCGCCCGGCGACGCCGCTTCCCTCTGCCTACGAACGTTCCCGCCATGCTCGACGCCCTCAAAGCACTCTTCGATTTCATCCTACACATCGACCACCACCTTGCCCGCATCATCGCGGACTACGGCACGTGGACCTACGGCATCCTCTTCGCCATCATCTTCGTGGAAACAGGCTTGGTGATCATGCCTTTCCTGCCAGGCGACTCCCTCCTCTTTGCCGCCGGAGCCTTTGCCGCCCGCTCCGAAACCGGTCTCAACGTCCACCTCCTCGCCCTCCTGCTCTGGTTCGCTGGAGTGCTGGGCGACAGCCTCAACTACGCCATCGGCGCACGCGTCGGCCCGGCCGTCTTTTCCCGCCCCGATTCCCGTCTCCTCCGCCGCGCCCACCTTGAGCGCGCCCAGAGTTTCTTCCGCTACTATGGAGGTCGCGCCATCGTGCTCGCCCGCTTCGTGCCAATCGTGCGCACCTTCGTGCCCTTCGTAGCCGGCGTGGGCCGAATGTCCTACCCCCGTTTCCTCGCGTTCAACGTCTTTGGCGGCTTCATCTGGATCTTTGCCTTTACCTACCTCGGGTTCGCCTTCGGTAACCAGCCCATCGTGCAGAAAAACTTCAAACTCGTCATCCTCGGTATCATCGCGCTCTCCATCCTCCCGATCGTGATCGAGTTCATCCGCGCCCGTCGCCCAAGCACATCCGCCTGAACCGCCCGCCACCCGGACGCCAACCTCCACCGATGGACGATACCCTCGATTCCTTGCCGCCAGAGTTCTCCGGAGCCCCGGCCATCGACTTCCGCGCCGAACTAAACGACGAACAGTTCAACGCCGTCACCGCCGAGCCCGGCCCCCTCCTCGTTCTGGCCGGCGCCGGCTCCGGCAAAACTCGCACCCTAACCTACCGCGTCGCCTACCTGCTCTCGATGGGCGTGCGCCCCGGCGAGATCCTCCTGCTGACCTTCACCAACAAAGCAGCCAAGGAAATGCTCGCTCGCGTCGAACAACTTACCGGCGTTGAGCCCCGCCGCTTCTGGGGCGGCACCTTTCACTCCATCGGAGCCCGCATCTTGCGCATGTATGGCGATGCCGTCGGTCTGCCCAAAAACCCCACCATCCTCGACGCCGACGATTCCGAATCGCTGCTCAAACTCTCCGTAGAATCCGAGGATAAGTTATTCTTTAAGGACAAAACCCACCCCAAACCAGGCCCGCTCCACCACGTCCTTTCCCTCGCCCGCAACACCCGGCTCGACCTCGCCGAGACCGTGTCGCGCCACTTCCCCCAATACCAAGAGATCGCCCACCGCCTGCCCGCCTTCGCCGCTGCCTACGCCGCCCGCAAACGCGAGCAAAACGTGCTGGATTACGACGACCTGCTGGAGCTGTGGCTCGATCTGCTCATCAAGGCCCCCGATGTCGCGACGTATTTCGCCACCCGCTTCCGCCACGTGCTGGTCGATGAGTATCAGGATACCAACACCCTCCAGTCCGAGATCGTGGACCGCATGGGTGCGCACCACCGCATCATGGCAGTGGGCGACGATGCCCAATGCATCTATTCATGGCGTGGCGCCAATTTTGAAAACATCATGACTTTCCCTGACCGCCACGCGGGGACAGTCATCCACCGGATCGAGACTAATTACCGCTCCACTCCCCAAATCCTCGCCCTTGCCAATGGTGTGCTCGAGGCCCAACCCCATGGCCGCCACTTTGAGAAGAAACTTGTCGCCGCCCGCGCGCACTCGACCAAGCCCTACGTCGTCCAAGCCATGGACGACCGCGAACAGGCCGAGTTCATCATCAAGCGCGTGCGTAGCCTGATCGAGGACGACGGCGTGGCTCCCGCCGAGATCGCCGTGCTCTACCGCTCGCATTTCGTCGCCCTCGAAATCCAGCTAGCCCTCTCTCGTGCCGCCATCCCCTACACCATCACCAGCGGCGTGAAGTTCTTTGAGCGGCAGCACGTGCGCGACCTTGTCGGCCTTATCCAGTTCGTCTATAATCCCGCCAACACCCTAGCTTGGGAACGCATCGCCGTGCTCCTGCCCAAAGTCGGCGAAAAGGGCGCTCAAAAGATCCACGCCGCCGCCCTCGATCACGCCCGCCTGCTGCGACTGGATTTCGTCGACGCCCTCGCAAGCGACGACGTCAAGGCGCGTGTGCCGAAGGACGCCAAGGATGACTGGACTCAGTTCTGCGCCTCCCTTCGCGAAGTCTCCCACGCCCTGCGCGACGATAAACCCGCCCGCGCCATCGAGCTCGCCATCGAGGGCTGGTATGGCGACCACCTGAAGGGCGCCTACGCCGACTATCTCGACCGCCACGAAGAGCTAAAAGCCCTGATCGGCTTCGCTGAACGCTTCGAAGATATTCAGGACCTGCTCGCGCAGATCGTCCTGCTCAACGGCGAGACGAGCGAAAAGGAGGTCGCGCCACCGCAGGACGCGATCAAGCTCACCACCGTTCATCAAGCCAAGGGCCTCGAATACGACGCCGTCTTCGTGATCGGCCTCGCCGACGGTCTGTTCCCTGGCCGCCGCTCGATTGAGGACGGCGACGTGGAAGAGGAACGCCGCTTGTTCTACGTCGCCGTCACGCGCGCCAAGAACGAGCTCTACCTCTGCTACCCTAAAGTCGCCTCCCGCGCCGGCCCCGGCGGCATGCTGCTGAACCCCAGCCGCTTTTTGACCGAGCTTTCGCCCGCGCTCTACGAACCGCTCCGCATCAAACGCCAATTCGGCTGGTGATTAAGACCGACCGCGCTTGGGCGACGCACCGACCAATTTTCCGGTTCAGGATAGAATTTCGCGTAAACTATCGAGATCCATCACTGACGCCACGCTCTCCTCTTGGATAACCGCCTCCGCTAAAGCGGATTTCTCCCGCTGCAAGGCCCGGATTTTTTGCTCCACCGTGCCTGCCGCGATCAACCGATAGGCGATAACCGGTTTAGTCTGGCCGATGCGGTGAATACGGTCGATCGCCTGGGCCTCCGCCGCCGGATTCCACCACGGGTCAAAAAGAATGGCGTAGCTCGCCGCCGTGAGATTGAGGCCGAAACCCGCCGCCTTGAGCGAGAGCAGGAACACCGTCTTGGAAGGATCGCGCTGAAACTCGTCCACCAATTCGGCGCGATTTTCAGTCGCGCCAGTGAGAATGAGATGCCCGATACCGCCCGCCTCCAACCGCTCGCGAATGATTTTTAACATCTCCACAAACTGGCTGAAGACGAGCACTTGGTGCCCCTCATCCGCCAGCTCCTCGATGCGCTCCATCAGTGCGTCGAGCTTGGCGCTAGGCATACCGGCGTGCGCCGGGTCGATCAGCCCAGGGTGACAACAAATCTGCCGCAGCCGCAGCAGACTCGCGAGCACGTGGAACCGCACTGCGTCGAGCGCGCTCTTGGTCTCGACCCCGAGAATCTGAGCCCGCGCGCGCTTGAGCTCGGCCTCGTAGAGCCGGCGCTGTTCGCCCTCCAGCTCGACCACTATCTCGTCCTCGGTGCGCGGTGGCAGATCCGGCGCCGCTTGGGCCTTGGTCCGGCGCAGTAGAAAATGGCGCACGCGGCGGTGCAGCCTCGCCAACGCCGCCGGATCAGCCTCGGGATACTGACGCCGGAACCCCGCCTGGTCACCGAGCAAACCAGGCTGCGCAAAGGCGAATAAACTCCATAGGTCCGCCAGCCGGTTTTCGATCGGCGTGCCGGTCAACACCAACCGGTGACGCGCCCGCAGAGAACGCGCCGCCACCGCGACCTGACTGCCCGGATTCTTGATGAACTGACCCTCATCAAGCACCACCGCATCCCACGCCTCGGCTCGAAACCGCGCGGCGTGCAGCCTGAGCTGGGTGTAGTTGGCGACCAGTAGCCGTGGCTGTGCCGCCGCCCGCGCCGCCACTCCGCCCGGACCAGGAAAAAATGCTCCGATGCCCAGCTCGGGCGCGAAACGCTCCGTCTCAGCCAGCCAGCCATGGGTGACGCTCTTTGGACAGACCACCAAGGCACGAAATGGCCCGGCCTCGGCCGCGCGGGGCTGCCCCGCGAGGTGCAGCAGCCACGCCAGAGTCTGCACCGTTTTGCCCAGACCCATGTCGTCCGCCAGCACCCCCCCGAAACCCTGCGCCGAGAGGTGGGCCAAGAATTGAAAGCCCTCCGCTTGATAGGGCCGTAAGGTTGCCTTGAGTCCATCCGGCAGACTAGGCGCCGGTAATGCCGCGATGCGCGCCGCCCGGTCCTGTAAGGCATGCACCCAGAGCGTGTCCCGCGCCGCCAACGCCTCCGCCTCGAGGGCCAGTTGCAGCACGTGCAGCCGATGCCGCGCCGGCCGCCCCCCGGCCGTGACGTCGTCCACCCCGAGCCCAAGCCGGTCGAGAGCCGCGGCCGCGTCAGCCTCAATTTTCACCTCCTGCGCGACACGCCTCCAGCCGTGGCGTGGGAGGTTTACCCATTTGCCTCGGGCCTTGAGCAAGAGCGCCACTTCGTCGGGGCTTAGCTTCGTATCCGCCACCTTGAGACCGACCGTGAGGTCGAACCAATCCTGCTGCGCGTCCGGCGCGGCCGCGACCGAGAGCTCGAGTTGCGCCTGCAACGGCTCCCCCAGAAGGCTCGCCAACTCGGGTGAAAGCACGACCTCGAGCCCAGCCGGCTGAGCCGCGTGCCAAACCAGAAATTCATCAGGGAAATCGTCATCCACCGTGCGCGTCCAAGCCTCCGCCCAACCGTCCCAGATTAAGTCCAGCCCGCCAAAGCGCGCACTCGCCACCCGCGCCGCCGCGAGGTCGAATTCGAGTAGCGGCGCGCCCGCCAGCACCGGAGGTGGAGTCGAGTCCTTGCCCCAGCGCCAGCCCGTTTCACCCGCCCACTGTTGCGCGCAGGGCGGCTCGGCCGCGACCGCCAGCAACTGGGCGCTGAATTCCCGCTCCCGGCCATCCGGCGCGGGTGCGAGCCAACACTTGAGCCGAGGCTTGAGCGCGACCACCCGCACATCGGCGCCGAGCCCTGCCGGCAGACGCAAACCCGCCGCGCGCAACCGCGGCATGAGGCGCGGATCAGTCAAGGCCGCCACCGGCAGGCGCGCCGAGGGCCCAGGCGCTGGACCGCGCCAGACCCGTCCTGCAAAGAGGTAAAGCGGTTCCGGACGCAAGGTCGCCAGCACCACCGGCTCGACGACGCGCCCGTCCGACGTGACCAGACGCAGATCGAGTTGGTCGGGCCGCTCAGCACTAAGCGCCGCCTCGGGCGCGAGCGGTTGCTCCTCGAGCACCAAAGGCGTGCCGTCAGGCCGGGCCAAGGCCCCGCGGACAGCCGCCACCCCGAGCAAGCCCGCCACCGCTGCCACGGGCAAGGGCCGGCGATTAGAAAGCCCAGCCGGCGCTAGACGGCACTCGACCGCTAGGGCCGCGCCGAGCGCCGCTTCGGCGGGGGGCAGGGGCTCGAAATCCGCCGGTCGCAGCGTCGCGAGCTCGCTCAACCAGCGCTGAGTGGGCGCGCGCCACGGTTTGTTTAACTCCGAGCGGACCTCCACTAGCCAGCCACCGCCTTCATCAAGACGCACCCGCAAGCCCGCGCGGCAAGCGAGCAGGACTGGGTTGGTGAGCTCAACTTTTTCCTCGGGCGTGGGCAGTGCCCGGATCCAGCCTGCGAGTTCGTTCTCCAACGTCCGGTCCCGAACCGCCGCTGGATCCGCTGGGATAAAAAGCGGACTCGGCGAGACCGCCGCCACTAGCGAGCCTGGATCGCGGCCGTCCCGCGCTCCGGATTCGCTGCTCGCGATCCAAGCCAAGCCGGCCGCGTAGGCGTGTTTGCATTCTACCCCGACCGCGCAGGAACAACGTGTGGTCCAGTCGCCGCGGGTGTAAAACAAGGTCAGCGCGTAGCGCGACCCGCCCTCGACCTCCGCCTTCACGTGGTGGTCGGCCTCGGACCAGACGCGCAAAACCGCCCCGCTCTGAAAATAATCACGCCCACTCTGCCGCGCGGCGGCGTCAAAGAGATCCAGTCGCGCGCGCAGCGCGTCGATCGCCTCGGGCGTGCGGACGGTGCGCACGACCGGGGCGCGAAAACGCGGGGGCATTACAAAGGAAACGGGTTAATAAACCTGCTCGTCGAGCAGGGCGAGGAGCTCGGCTTCGGTCACGCGGCGCTGCGCCATGGAGTCACGCTCGCGCAGGGTGAAGGTGTCGCCCTCCTTTTCGATGGTATCGAAGTCGATGGTCACGCACCAAGGCGTGCCGATCTCGTCCTGACGACGGTAGCGGCGGCCGATCGCGCCGGCCTCGTCGTAGAATACGGCATAGCGGCGCTGGAGCTTCTTATGCAGGGCCTGAGCGCGGGCGACGAGTGCCTCTTTGTTTTTGAGCAAGGGCAGGATGGCGACCTTGACCGGCGCGATGCGCGGACTGAGGCGCAGGACGGTGCGCATCTCGGCGTTGCCTTTCTCGTCGACGACCTGCTCCTCGGCATAGGCCGCCGTGAGCACGGCGAGGAAGATGCGGTCGAGGCCGACTGCCGGCTCAATGACATGCGGGACAAACTTTTTCTTGGTCGCCTCGTCGAAGATCTCCTGCGGCTTGCCCGAGGCGGCGGCGTGCTGGCCGAGGTCATAGTTTCCGCGGGCGGCGATACCCCAGAGCTCCTGCACGCCGAAGGGGAACTTGAACATGATGTCCGTTGTGCCCTTGGAGTAGAAGGCCAACTTCTCCTTGAGGTGGTCGTATTCGGAAAGATGCGAATCCGGCAGGCCGATGCTCTTCAGCCAATCCTTGCACCACTCGATCCAGTAACGGTGCCATTTCGCCCAGTCGTCGTCCTCGTGGATGAAGAACTCCATTTCCATCTGCTCGAACTCGCGCGAGCGGAAAATGAAATTGCGGGGAGTGATCTCGTTGCGGAACGACTTGCCGGTCTGGGCGATGCCGAAGGGCAGCTTTACCCGGCCGGTGTCGACGACGTTCTTGAAATCAACGAACATGCCCTGGGCAGTCTCGGGGCGCAGGTAGGCGACGGACGAGGCGTCGGTCATCGCACCGACGTTCGTCTGGAACATCATGTTAAAGGCGCGCGGCGGGGTGAGGTCAGGGTTTCCGGTGGCGGGCGACGGGATGAGCCCGATTTCCTCGGGTTTGGCCTCGGTGAAGTCCTTCGGCGACACGGCGGCGAGGGTGCCCTGGATGGCCTTCTTACGCTTGAGTTGCTCGGCGGCGGCCTGGAGTTCTTCGGTCGTCCGCTCGCTCTCAAGCGCAGAGACGTAGCCGACGGTCTGCGCAACGCCGTCCGCGCTGGTCACGACCACGGGGGCCCAGAAGAGTTGGTCGGCGCGGTAGCGGTTTTTGGAGACCTTGCAGTCCACCAGCGGATCGCTGAAGCCGGCCACGTGACCAGAGGCCTCCCAGACCTTTGGGTGCATGATGATGGAGGTCTCGATGCCCACCACGTCGTCGCGGCGGCGCACCATGTCGTTCCACCAGCAATCACGGATGTTTTTCTTTAACTCCACCCCGAGCGGACCGTAGTCGAAGAAGCCGTTAAGGCCTCCGTAGATCTCGGAGGACGGGAAAACAAAGCCGCGTCGTTTCGCGAGGGAAACGAGGGATTCCATGAGGTTGGCAGGCGCGGGGGAAGCGGCGGGCGAAGACATAAAGGCTAAGGCTAACCAACGTGCAGGCCGCTGGTCAATGGCGAGCCTTGGCGGAATCCCTTGCGCCGCAAGCCCCACTCCCTCGGGACGGATGGCCTACGTAGTCGGGAAAATTGACAGCCAGACCGGTGAGGACCAAGGTGTGGCTGTTCTTTGGATACGCTTGCCTAAGCCACCGCCGCTTCCTCGGCGTTGGCACGGGGGACCCAAATCTCCGACGCGCTCTCTCGCGTTGGACGGGGCGAACAGACGCGGGTAACCGCGTCCAAGGTGACCTTCCAGCACCAAGCCCGTCAGCTAACCTCGTCGGCCCATGGGAGGGTGATCCACTGTGACCCGCGTGTGCGGTGTTCCCACGGTCTCCCCAATCTAACCGCGTCCGCGCGCCCCGCCGGGAACACCGGCGAAGCCACGGTCGCACGTCAGGATACCGTCAATGAACTCATTCCTCGTCTCGCCCTGGGGGGTCGCAGCCATCTGCGGCCACCTTCTCCTCGGCTGCGCCGGCCTCGTGCTGGCCGGCCTCGCCCTGAAGTCCCGCGTCCCCGCCGCGCGCCTCGCGCTCGGCCTCGCCGCCCTCGCCGGCCTGCTCGCGGCGTTCGCCCTCGCCTCCGGCTGGGCCGAGCGTGCCGGGTTAGCCTTCGCCTTACTCGCCACGGCGCCCGTATTGCTCGGCCTTGTCATCATCCGCGAGGATGAGGTCGGCGTGGTGATTAAAAAATTCGCCAGCCGCCACCTACCCGCGGGCCAGCTCATCGCTCTGCGCGACGAGGCCGGTTACCAGGCCGACACCCTCGCGCCAGGCGTGCACTTCGGCCACGGCCTCTGGCAATACACCGTCGCCAAGGCCCCCGTCGTGGTCGTGCCCTCGGGCGAGATCGCGCTCGTGGTCGCCGCCGCCGGAGCCCCCATCCCAGCCGAACGCATCCTCGCCCGCGTCGTCGCCTGTGACGATTTCCAGGACGCGCGCCGCTTTCTGCTCGGCGGCGGCGAAAAGGGCCGCCAGCTCGGCCTGCTCACCGCCGGCTCCTATCGCATCAACCCCGCCCTGTTTGCCGTGATCACCGCGCGCAACGCCGCCGACCACGACATGGATCCGGCTGATTTGCACGTCCACTCCGTGCAGTCCGACATGGTCGGCATCGTCACCGCCCTCGACGGCCAGCCCATCGCCGCCGGCGAGATCGCCGGCCCCGTCGTGCCCGGCCACGACAACTTTCAGAACGCACGCGCCTTCCTCGATGCCGGCGGCCACCGCGGCCTTCAGGAACAGGTGCTTCTGTCCGGCTCATGGAATCTCAATCCGTGGTTCGTTCGGGTTGAACAAGTCCCCATGCTCGCCATCCCCATCGGGTCGGTCGGCGTCGTTATTTCCTACGTCGGCCTCGCCCACGAGGACGTCAGCGGCAGCGCCTTCAAACACGGGGATCTGGTCAACGTAGGCCACAAGGGCGTGTGGGTCTCTCCGCTCAACCCCGGCAAACACCCGATCAACACCCGCATCATGCGCGTCGAGCTCGTGCCCACCACCAACATCGTGCTGAACTGGGCTAACCGCACCGAGTCGCATCACTACGACTCGAAGTTGAGCTCCATCACTGTGCGCTCGAAGGACGGCTTCGCCTTTAACCTCGACGTGGCCCAGATTATCCACGTGGGCGCGCTTGACGCCCCGAAAGTCATTTCGCGCCTAGGCTCGATGCAAAATCTCGTGGACCACGCACTCCAGCCCATCGTCGGCAACTACTTCCGCAACTCCGCACAAAACCACACCGTGCTCGATTTCCTGAACGCCCGCAGCGAGCGCCAGACCGAGGCCGCCGGCCACATCCGCGCCGCCCTCGCCGCCTACGACGTGCAGGCGATCGACACCCTCATCGGCGACATCACGCCCCCCGCCGAGCTGATGAAGACCCAGACCGACCGCAAGATCGCCGAGGAGGAGAAGAAAACCTACGAGACGCAGGAGGCCGCCCAAAACCAGCGCCAGGAACTGGTGCGCGCCACCGCTCTCGCCAACATCCAGCAACAGATGGTCGACGCCGACCAGGGCGTGCGCATCGCCGAACTGCGCTCCCAGTCCGCGATCAAGCAGGCGACCGGCGAGGCCGAGTCCCTCCGCCTCCGCGCCTTGGGCGAGGCCGAGGGCATCCGCGCCACCGGCGACGCCAAGGCCCAGGCCTACCGCGCCGGCGTCGAGGCCCTTGGCGCCCAGAGCTACACCCTGATGCAGCTCACCCAGACGCTGGCCGATAAAAACATCCGCATCGTGCCCGACGTCTCCGTGACCGGCGCGACCGGCGGCTCCGGCCTGCTCGACACCATGCTCGCCCTCCTCGCCCGCGAAAAAACCCGCGACCCCGCCGCGAACTGACGCTCATGTTAACTGCAATCTGCCGCCTTGGCCAGATTGTTTCCCTTGGCCCCCGCCACTCCGCCGCTCATGGTGGGGCCAAACATGGACGACCTCTCCCAGCTCTTCGCCCAAAATCGCACCTGGGCCGATACTATCACGCATCGCGACCCCGAGTTTTTCGTCAAACTCTCCCGCCAGCAAAACCCCGAATACCTCTGGATCGGCTGCTCCGATAGTCGCGTGCCCGCCAACGAGATCATCGGCCTGCTCCCCGGCGAGGTCTTCGTGCACCGAAACATCGCCAACGTCGTCGTTCACACCGATCTGAACTGCCTCTCCGTCCTCCAATACGCAGTCGACGTGCTGAAGGTGAAACACGTCATGGTCGTGGGCCACTACGGTTGCGGCGGCGTGCGCGCGGCCCTCCGCTGCGACCGCGTTGGCCTGGCGGACAACTGGCTGCGCCACGTGCAGGACGTGAAGAGCCGCCACGAGACTTGTATCCACGCTCTGAATGGAGAGGACACCCGCGCCAACCGCCTCTGCGAGCTCAACGTGATCGAACAGGTCTCCAACGTCTGCCAGACCACCATCGTGCGCGACGCCTGGGAACGCGGCCAGGCCCTCACGGTGCACGGCTGGATCTACGGCCTGAAGGACGGCCTGCTTCGCGATCTGCACATGACCGCTGAATCCGCCCCCGAGGCCGAGGCCGCCTACCGCTCCGCCGTGGCTAATCTCTCTGGATAAAAGCGCTTCACTCGCTTTACCCTCGTTTAAGCCCAAAACCCAACTTGGCTCGCTCTGTGTCAGACCCGCTACCACCCACCCCGTTAATCGATTTAGAAATCACGCGACGCATCACCGTCATCACTAGTCGGGCGGTGCTCTTGTTTGGCGTGGCGGGAGCGATAGTTTTCCCCTTTGTCGCACCGGATAGAGTAGGCCGAGTCTTTGTTTGTGTGCTCTTGGCCGCATTTGCCACGTTGTGTCTTGTCCTGGTCCAACGTGGATCCGTAAAACTTTCCTCTAAGATACTGGCCCTAAGTATTTTAACAGGAATTTCATTAGGCGGAATTTTTAATGGGGGCATCGAAGCGCCGGTGATCGCCAGCTGCATCACGCTCGTCAGCTTTTGCACCTTAGTTTTCGGGCTCGGCAACGCCTTGGCCTATACTGCCGCGTGCTCGATTATATTCACCCTGTTAATCGCCTTTGTTGAGCCGGTGGTCCCGCCCGGGAAGCTGCGCGCGATGGTCAATATCGTGCTGGCGCTGGTCAACGCACTGATACTTTGGGAAACTACCCGGATTTTGCGCGGTTCGGCCGAGGAGGCCCGCGCGGAGGCCAAGCGCCGGGCAGGGACCGAGGCCGCTTTGCGCGAGAGCGAAGAGCGCTTCCGGCGGTTGGCGGATAATGCCCCTGACGTGATCTTCCGTTATCGCTTCGATACCTTACCCATTCGCTGCGAATATATTAATGCAGCGATCGAGCCCATCCTCGGCTACCGACCCGAGGAGTATTACACGGACCCCAACCTACTCAGCAACGTCATCCACCCCGATGACCAGCCGCTCTTTCTCGCCCTGCTCGAACAGGGCAAGCCTCCGACCGGCATAGTCGCCATGCGCTGGATCGCCCGGGATGGTAGCGTCGTTATGACCGAACAGCGTATCGTGCCCATCCACGATGCCAACGGACGTCTCATCGCCATCGAGGGCATCGCACGCGATGTCACGGCGGCGCGCGCGGAAAGCGCACGCTTAGGGGTGCTCGAGAAGCAACTCTACCAAGCCCAAAAAGTGGACGGAATCGGCACCCTCGCGAGCGGGATAGCGCATGATTTCAACAACATCCTCACCGGCATAATGGGCTATAACGAACTCGCCTCTGTTTCGCTTCCGCCCGCGACACCCACCCAAAACTACCTCGAAGAAGTGCGCAAAGCCGGTCTGCGGGCCCGCGACCTGGTTGCGCAGATCTTGAAATTTAGCCGTCGCCACGAAGCCAGACGCATCACCATCGACCTCGCCACCGCTGTGGCGGATACCCTGCGCTTCCTCCGCTCGACCACACCGGCCACGATCAATTTTGTAACCCACCTCAAGCCGGGCATCATCGAAGCCGATGAGACGCAGATTCATCAGGTTGTGCTGAACCTGTGCACCAATGCAGTTCAGTCCATGTCGGATCGCATCGGCACCTTATCCATTTCGATCGAAAAAGTGGCAGTGGATCAGGCGTTGGCCAACACCACCAAACCTCGACTGGTCCCGGGTGATCACTTGTGCCTTTCCATCAAGGACACTGGGCGCGGCATGGACGAAGCAACCGCCAATCGTGTTTTTGAAGCCTTCTTCACCACCAAAAACGTCGGCGAGAGCACAGGGTTGGGACTGGCCGTGGTGCTGGGTATCGTAACCAGCCACCACGGTGGCATTACCTTTGAAACAGCGCCCGAAGCCGGCACCACCTTCCATGTTTACTGGCCAGTCCAAACTACCAAAGTTCCAACCCTACCCGCTCGCCTTACCCAGCCTAGGCGCGGAGGCGGTGAGAAGGTGTTGATCATAGACGACGAGAAATCCGTCGGCACTTTCAGCGCCCTCCGGTTGGAACAACTCGGCCACCGCGTCATGATATTCAATGACCCGCAACTCGCCCTCGCCGAGATAAGGGCTAATCCCGGAAAAATCGACGCCCTAATCACTGATCTCACCATGCCCGGGCTGACGGGGTTCGACTTGATTACCGAGCTGCACACTTTTGCGCCAAATATGCCAAGCGTGCTGGTTACCGGCAACCTCAACGCCATCTCCCCCGTCAAACTAGCGGAACTGCCATTGGTTGTGGTGGTGGAGAAGCCCTTCACCGGCGATGAACTCGCCCATGCCTTGCGCAAGGCACTGGATATGGGTCAGGCGCCCAAGATCCCCGCCTAGCCCTCAGCATCATTCAGCTGAGAAGGTTGCATCAAAACGGACTGGCAGGCTCCTAACAGATGGGACTTGGAGTTATCACTACCGTCCGCACAGCACCTCCCCCCGAAGGATGAATCGGGAGAAGGCAGCTCTACGGGCCTAGGCGCTCAGAGGCTCTGGGCGGCGGCGACCACGGCCTCGGCGGTGATGCCGAGTTCCTTCATCACCGTGCCACCGGGGGCGCTGATGCCGAAGCGATCGATACCAATCACCTTGCCGTCGAGACCGGTGAACTGATGCCAGAGGCCGGATACGCCGGCCTCGATCGCGACGCGCTTGCGGCAGGAGGAGGGCAGCACGCTCTCGCGGTAACCGGCGCTCTGGCGCTTGAAACGCTCGAAGGACGGCATGGACACCACGCGCACGCCCGCGCCGAGGACCTTAGCGGCGTTGACCGCAAGGTGCAGTTCGGAACCGCTCGCGAGCAAGATATGGGTCAGCTCAGCGGACTCGCGGACGGCGACATAGCCGCCGTGCAAGACACCGGAGCGGCGGGCCTCGGCGGGGATGTCGTTCAGGATGGGCATGGCCTGGCGCGAGAGCGCGAGCAACGTGGGACCATCGTTGCGGCTGAAGGCGGCGGCGAAAGCGGCGGCCGTCTCCTCCGGATCGCCGGGGCGGATGACATCGAGGCCTGGAATCACGCGCAGGCCGGAGACCGTCTCGACCGGTTGGTGGGTGGGGCCATCCTCGCCGACTCCGACAGAGTCGTGAGTGTAGATGTAGGTGACGGGCAGCTTACAGAGCGCGGCCAGGCGCATGGCCGGGCGGGAGTAGTCGGCGAACACCAGGAAAGTGGCGATGGAGGGCTTGAAGATGCCGTCGTAGGCGATGCCGTTGGCCATGGCGGCCATGGCGTGCTCGCGGATGCCAAAGCGGATGTTACGACCGGCGCGGTTGCTGGCGTCGAAGTCCTTGTCGGAGGCGATGTAGTTGAGGGTAGATCCGTAGAGATCGGCTGAGCCGCCGATGAGCAGGGGCAGCTTGGCAGCGAGCGGCTGGAGCACCTGCTGGCCGGCGGCGCGGGAAGCGAGCTTCACGTCGGCGGCGAAAGTAGGGATGGCGGCGGTAAGCTCCTCGGCGGTCAAGACAGCGGCGCGGCTCTCCAGCAGCGCGGCCTTTTCCGGGTTCGCGGCGGCCCACTCATTGAACTGCTTCTTCCACTTCTTATATACCCGCTCCGTCTTTTTCTTGAGCCCGTCGAAGTGGGCGCGAACCTCAGGGCTAACGAAGAAATGCTGGTCGGCGGGCAGGCCGAGGCCGGCGCGCGCAGCGTCGATGAACTTGGCGCCGCCTTCACCATGGCCCTTTGAAGTGCCAGCAACCTCGGGTATACCCTTGGCAATGATGGTTTTAGCAATAATGAGATTGGGGGCGCCAACGGCCTTCTTGGCCTTGGCCACGGCCTTAGCGACGGCAGCGATATCGTGACCGTCAACGATCTGCACGTTCCAGCCGAGGGCCTTGAAACGCTTCACGAAGTCGTCGTCCTGAGACTTGTTGGCCATCGCGTCGAGGGTGACGTCGTTGCTGTCGAAAATGACGATAAGGTTGTCCAGCTTCTGGTGAGCGGCGAAGGACACGGCCTCGAGTGCGACGCCCTCCTGCATGCAACCATCGCCAGCGAGGGCGATCACGTGGCTATCGAAAATCGGGTGCGCCTCGGTGTTGAAGCGGGCGGCAGCCATCTTACCGGAAATCGCGAAGCCGACGGCGTTGGCGATACCTTGGCCGAGCGGGCCGGTGGTGGCCTCGATGCCAGGCGTCTCGTGAAACTCAGGGTGGCCGGGAGTCTTGGAATGGAGCTGGCGGAAGTTCTTCAGCTCATTGAGCGAGAGATCGTAGCCGCTGAGGTGCAGCCAGGAGTAGATGAACATCGAGCCGTGGCCGGCGGAGAGCACAAAGCGATCGCGATTGAGCCAGCGGGGCGCGCTGGGGCAGTGCGAAAGCGCGCCCCCGAAAAGGGCGGCGCCGACTTCGGCCGCGCCGAGCGGCAGGCCAAGGTGGCCGGAGTTGCTCTTATGGACGGCGTCCATGGCGAGGCCACGGGCCTGGTTGGCGGCTAGGGCAAGGAGGGGGAGATCAAGGGCCATAGGGAAAAGTTAAGACTCTGGTTGACGGTTTAGGAAACGGAGGGAATGGACGTGGAAAAGGACTGAGTAGAAAGGCGCGGCGCGGCGGGGAAAGCCCAAAGCCCATGAAAATGATCGCAGGCGGGGAAAATCCACCGGAGCCATTGAGTGAATGCTACACGAAAGTCGCGAGGGGCGAGGAGCTTCGGCGTAAAAAAACCCCGGGGAAACCGGGGTTTGAAAGACAATCGGCAACAAGGCCAGAAAATCAGGCGGAGGCGGCGGCGGCCTTGGAGTCGTAACGCTTAACGTTAACCTGCATAGCGGCCTTGCCCTTGAGATCGCGGAGGTAATAGAGACGGGCGCGGCCGATCTCGGCCTCGCGATCCACCTCGATCTTCTCGATGTTCGGGGAGTTGACGGGGAACACGCGCTCCACGCCCTCGCCATAGCTGATGCGGCGGACGGTGAAGGTCTCGTGGATGCCGTGGCCCTTGCGGGCGATGACGATGCCGGCGAAGAGCTGGGTGCGCTCTTTGTCGCCCTCGCGGACTTTGGTGTGCACCTTCACGCCGTCGCCGACTTTAAAAGACGGAACGCTGCGGATCTGGGCGGAGGTGATCTCTTTGATGATCGGGTGGCTCATGGCGGTAAAGTGATTAAGGTTTTTCGAGTAAATCGGGGCGGACGAGGCGGGTTTTTTCCACACGTTGCTCGTGCCGCCACTTTTCGATTTCAGCGTGGTTGCCCGAAAGGAGCACTTTCGGCACGGACTGACCTCGGAATTCGGCGGGACGCGTGTATTGCGGGAAGTCGAGAAAACGACCGGTGAAGGATTCGTGTGTCAACGACTTTTCGTCGCCAAGCACGCCGGGGATAAAACGGGCGAGCGCATCAATGACCACAGCGGACGCCAACGTGCCGTTGGTCAGCACATAGTCACCGATGCTGATTTCTTGGTCGATTACGGTGTCGCGGATGCGTTGGTCGATGCCCTCATAATGGCCGCTGAGGAAAACCAGATGCCTCTGGACGGACAACTCGCGGGCGATCTTTTCTGAGAACGGCACGCCGTCCGGGGTCAAATAAACGCGCCGGCAGCCCGGGGTCTGGAGCTGCTCGATGGCCGCGACGACCGGCTCGGGCTTCATCACCATGCCCGCGCCGCCACCAAAGGGCCGGTCGTCGGCCGTGCGATGTTTATCGGTGCACCAGGCGCGCACATCATGGACCGAGACGTCCAGGAGCTTCGCGTCGATTGCCTTGCCCAATATGCTCTCGGCCAAAAAGCCGTTCAGCATGCGCGGGAAGAGCGTCAGGACATCGATTTGCAGCGGCATGGTTAAAAACGAAAGCGCCCCGGACGACAAGTCCGGGGCGCGAAAGGGAAAGATACGGGGAAACTTAGGCGGCCGGAGCCTCGACTGCGGCCGGCGCGGCAGCAGCAGCCTTGCGGGCGAGCTTGATCAAGCTGTGCGCGGTATCGGTGGGCAAAGCACCCTTGCTCAGCCAGTAATCGGCACGCTCAAGACGGAGAATTAGACCGTCCTTCTTGGCGCGGGGGTTGTAGGTGCCCAGCACCTCGGTGGAGGCGCCGTCACGGCGGGAGCGGGCCTCGGCGACCACCACGTGATAGATGGGGTTATGGGTTGAGCCGATGCGGGAGAGGCGGATTTTAAGGGCCATGTAAGGTCGAGGGACGAGGGCTGTTGATTTGGAAAAGGGTGGAAAACACGGGTCGCGAGCGCCGGTGTCAAGCCACCAATTCCCGGGTTACTCGACCGGGATATCTCGCCGCCTAGGCAATCAAGCATGACAAAACGAATCCTATCCAAGCCACAAGCGAGACAAACCTTGACCGAGTCCCGCGCATGCTGGGACTTTGCTTCTTTATGAAAGCCGGAATCGTCGGTCTCCCCAACGTGGGCAAGTCTACCCTCTTCAACGCCCTCACCCGCTCCCGCAAGGCCGAGGCGGCGAACTACCCGTTCTGCACCATCGACCCCAACGTGGGCGTCGTCACCGTGCCCGACGACCGGGCCTACGTGCTCAAGGACATCGCCAAGACCAAGGTCGTGATCCCGGCCGTGATCGAGTTCGTCGACATCGCCGGCCTCGTCGCCGGCGCCAGCAAGGGCGAGGGCCTCGGCAACCAGTTCCTCGCCAACATCCGCGAGACCGACGCCATTGTCCACGTGGTGCGCTGCCTCGAGGATCCCGACGTCATCCACACCATGGGCTCGGTCGATCCGGTGCGCGACATCGAGGTCATCACCACCGAGCTCGTGCTCGCCGACCTCGAGTCGGTCGAGAAGCGCCTGGCCAAGACCCAGAAGCTCGCCAAATCCGGCGACAAGGATGCCCAGGCCGAGCTCGCCATACTCGAAAAACTCATCCCCCACCTTAACGCTGGCAAACCCGCCAACGTCCTAGACTGCACCGACGACGAGAAAAAGCTGCTCCAGTTCTTCCAGCTCCTCTCCGCCAAGCCCGTGCTCTACGCCTGCAACGTCGCCGAGAGCGACCTCGCCAACGCCGAGGCCAATCCCTTCGTGCAAAAAGTGGCCGCCTTCGTGAAGGCCCACCACGACGCCGCCTACGTGCCGATCAGCGCCCGCATCGAAGCCGAGCTTATCGACCTCTCGCCCGAGGAGGCGAAGGAGTTCCTCAGGGACCTCGGCGTGACCGATTCCGGCGTGTCGAACCTCATCCGTGGCAGCTATTCGCTGCTCGGTTTGCAGACCTACTTCACCGCCGGGGAAAAAGAGGTGCGCTGCTGGACGATCAAGAAGGGTTGGAAGGCCCCGCAGGCCGCCGGCGTGATCCACACCGACTTTGAGAAAAACTTCATCAAGGCCGAGGTCGTGACCTACGAGGACCTCGTCCGCCTCGGCAGCACCGCGGCCGCGCGCGAAGCCGGCAAATACCGCCTCGAGGGTAAGGAATACGTCTTCCGCGACGGCGACGTCGCCCTCTTCAAGGTCGGCGCCTGAGCAGGGCTGGGCACGGCGCGCTATTGTTTTGATTCCGCCTCGGCGCGGCGCATGGGCATGGCGTCGATCAACGCGAACAGGGCCTCGGCGGAAACGGGCGCTGCGGCGTCAAATTTCACGCCGCCGTCCTTGCCGATCAGGCGGACGCGGAAAGCGGCGGCTTCGCCCCGCGTGACGATATACAGATCGCGCTCGATCAAGCCCTCCCACACGGGCAGGAGCGCGGAGGCCTGGGTCTGGTAGTCGGCGGCAGTCGTGGCGGGCGTGTCGATGACCAGGACTCGGTGTTTCCAGCGATGGCTTTGGAGATCGGGCAAAGGCAGGGTTTCGGCGCGGGAATCCGAAGGCCCGAGGACCACGAGGGCGGCGGCGAGTCCGGCCGCGTTGAGGAGTGGGCAGGGACGCATCGGCCAAGGTGATGGATCGGTCAGGCGAGGCAAATGCTAGCGGGTGAATTAGTTGGTCGCCGCCGCTTCGCCCAGTTGGGCGAGCGTGCCTTTTTCCCAGGCGAGGCTCCAGTCGCGCATCGCCCCCACGATCGGCAGCAGCGCGCGGCCCTTTTCGGTCAACCGGTAAGCGAGGTGCTTCGAGCCCTCGCTGGCGCTGACTTGCGAGACGATCCCGTGCGCCAAAAGCCGGCTCAGCCGCTCGCTGAGCACGTTGGTGGGGATACCTTCGGGCGACGCGGCGAAGTCCTTGAAACGAGTTTTGCCCAGGACCAGATCGCGGATGACCAGAAGGGTCCAACGGTCACCGAAAACATCCAGCGCACAGGCCACCGGACACGGCGAACG
>Ga0114979_10000361_pt1 | contig 30033 bp, 23 predicted proteins | sample S_140625_EF_Meta_FD_87315 | JGI IMG/M metagenome (GOLD analysis project Ga0114979, IMG submission 87315) | Freshwater microbial communities from Lake Simoncouche, Canada to study carbon cycling - S_140625_EF_MetaG | ecosystem: Environmental > Aquatic > Freshwater > Lake | place: Lake...
ATTGTCAGCAACGAATTCGAGCGTATCACTTACACCGAGGCCATCGACATCCTGCTTAACTCCAATCATTTCAAGAAAAAGAAATTCAAATACCCGGTAGAGTGGGGAATCGACATGCAAAGTGAGCATGAGCGCTACCTGGTGGAGAAACACTTTCAAAAGCCGGTCATCATCACCGGATATCCGGCAGCTATCAAAGCTTTCTACATGCGCATGAATGAGCCTGATGAGCAAGGGCGTAAAACCGTTGCCGCGATGGACATACTCGTGCCTGGCATCGGAGAAATTATCGGCGGATCACAGCGTGAAGAACGCTACGAAATGTTGCGTGAAAAATGCGCGCAATTCAATATTCCGGAAGATCACATTTGGTGGTATCTCGAGACCCGCAAATTCGGAACGTGCAAGCATGCAGGCTTCGGCATGGGCTTCGAACGACTGATTATGTTTGTAACAGGAATGTCGAATATCCGTGATGTGATTCCATTTCCACGCACTCCGCAAAACGCAGAGTTTTAAGTCCCGGCCATAAGTTCACGCGCATTGGCTAGCGACGCTGCTGTCAACTTTTTACCGCTTAGCATTTCGGCCAACTCATTGATGCGGTCCTCTCCTTCCAACGGCACGACCTCCGTGAAGGTAGCAGTATCATCGGCGTACTTGCGCACCTTCCAGTGATGATCTGATTTCCCTGCAATTTGTGGCAAATGTGTTATTACAATCAATTGCATTTCAGTGCTCATTTCCTTGAGAATCCGACCAATTTTCTGACCTACCTCGCCACTCACCCCTTGATCGATTTCATCTAAAATCAACACGGGTAATCGACGATGCTTACTGATAGAAGCTTTTATGGCCAGCATCACACGGGAGAGTTCTCCGCCACTGGCAACCTTGTGTATGGCCTGGAATTGCGACCCCTTGTTGGCCTTGAATAGAAACGATACTTCATCAACCCCCAGCGCATGAAATGTTGTTCCCTTCTCCACGCGCAACGAAACGCCTGCGTGCTCCATGCTCAATTGTGCGAAGTAGCCCGTCATCTCCTTTTCGGCGCGCAAAGCGCCAGCAATGCGGGTTTCATGCAGCTCACTTGCAAGCTCGCCAAGCTTACGTTCGTAGTTGGCACATTGCTTTTGCAATTGCGCTATCTTGTCGTCACTCGTGTTGGATAGCTCCACTTTATTCGCCAATTCGATCTCGAGCTGAATCAATTCTTCTACAGAATTCAACCGATGTTTCTTCTGCAATGAATAAAGGGCCGACAGGCGATCTCCAATCAATTGCGCTTTACGGTCATCCACTTCAACACGGTCGGAGAAACTCTCCATGTCGCGTGATAACTCACGTAATTCAACAAGCGCACTTTCCAATCGAATGATATAATCCTTCAGCCCGGCGTGCTCCCCTCCCAATTTGGTCAGTTGAGCCTTGGCCCTGCCGATCAGCTGAAACGCGCTGTCCTCGCCGCCTTCCATTAAACCGTATGCGGCTTCAAGTGCACTCTTAATTTGCTCGGCATTGTTGAGCATATGCAATTCCTGCTCAAGCACCTCTTGCCGCAGATCATGCAAATCAGCCTTGCGCAACTCCTGCAATTGAAACTGGATGTAATCCATTTCCTGCTGCCATTGTCCCTGACTGCGCACCAATTGATCAAGCGCCGCAGAGGCTTCCTTCCAAGCATCATATACTTCTCTGTAGCGGGCAAGCAATGAATTGTTGGCTGCAAATGCATCGAGCACAGCAAAACGAAAAGCGCGCTCACTCAATAGAGAATTCTCATGCTGACTGTGAATATCCACAAGCTGCGCACCCAATGCCTTGAGCACATTTAACTGAACCGGTGTATCGTTGATAAAGGCCCTACTCTTGCCTCCGGGAGCAATCTCTCTGCGCACTGTTGTCCGAGCTTCGAAATCCAAATCGTGATCCGCAAAAAAAGACTCCGTCACCATACCTTGTAAGTCGAACACCGCCTCGACAATGCATTTTTTCGATTCATCCCGAATGGCTCTTTGATCGGCACGTTCGCCAAGCAATAAACCAAATGCACCCAATAAAATAGACTTACCACTTCCTGTTTCACCCGTGATGGCGGTAAAGCCTGAATCAGCGTGTAAAACTAGGCTGTCAATGAGCGCGTAGTTGCTTATGCTTAATGATTTCAACATAAAAACGAGACATTCAATTACTGAACGATCTTTTCGTATTTCGTAATGTTACCCGGATCGATAAGCTTGCATAACTCCGAAACAGCTTGCCGTTCCTCCATGCTGCGTGGCGTGTAAATATTCACCACTTCGTCAGCCTTCGCATAGAATAACACTTGCATATTATAAGACGACGGCTTGATGCGATGCACATCCTTCAATCCCATCAACGCAGTGGTCATCATGTCGACGGCAGCTTGCTGATCGATTGACAATTTGTCCAATCCCTTACGATGATAGTTGTAAGAAAATTCACGAATCGACTTAAACGTTTGTGAGAGGATATTCTCAACATACCAAAAACGATTTTGCCGCCCCTTCTCATTGCTTCTCCATCCGGACTCAGGAGCATTCTGTGCGTTGTTAATGATAGTTTGACACATCAGATAATAATCCGTGCCACCTTCCATGGCGAAGGTGTCGTAATCCATGGCTAAAATCAGATTCGCATAAAACGCTAGCACACTGCTGAGGTTATCACGATGCTGGTCATTACTCCATTGAATCATCGTGTTTTCCTGAAACTGAAACTCAAAATCACGGTCGTTAATATTCAATACCGATGTCTTGTACTCGGAGTTGTATACCGGTCTGCTACTCGTCACCTGCAAACTCCCTCTGAACGAACGGTTGTCTACCTGCTGCTCAATGGTGATTTGAAAAGTACACTGAATGCGCTCGCTGTTTTGCCAAGTGTCCTTCGACCATTTGCGTCCGTTGAGGAACTCGGTAATATTGCTCTTCATGGTATTGAAGAGTTCAGGCGGCGACGACACCTGCTGCGGAATCAGCACGTTAACGGTTGCATTCAACTCTTGCGCTTTCACGAGGAAAGACGTGAAAGCAAGAAATAGGATAATGACTAATTTTTTCATACTGAGAATAAATCCACGATGCCGGCAACAATATCCATGGCCACGGCAGACTTGGGCTTCAACCCAAACTCCCGGGTTTTATTGTTTGGCCAAATTAAGGTGATTTTGTTGGTGTCGGTTCCAAATCCGGCTCCCGAATCACGCAACGAGTTCAGCACAATCATATCCAGGTTCTTTCGCTGAAGCTTGCCCTTGGCATGCTCAAGCTCAGACTCGGTTTCCAGCGCAAAGCCGATCAGTCGCTGATGTGTCTGTTTCATTCCACCGAGAGTTGCTGCGATATCGACAGTCCTGGTCATTGCCAATTGCCATTGGTCTTCGCTTTTCTTCACTTTTTCTTCAGCCACGTGAACAGGCCTATAATCGGCGACAGCAGCCGAAAGGACTGCTGCATCACACTTGGCGAATTCGCTGACGCACGCATTCAGCATTTCCTCTGCCGAAGTCACGTTAATACGTTGCACGGAAGGATGTGTCAAGTTGAGATGCACAGGCCCGGTTATCAATATTACTTGCGCCCCTTGCTGAGCCAATTCCTCGGCCAGTGCAAAGCCCATTTTACCCGTTGAGAAATTACCGACAAAACGCACGGGGTCAATGCGCTCATAGGTTGGACCTGCCGTTACCATAATGCACTTGCCCCGGAGAGGCTGCAATCCACCGAAGTGATCAATGACGGCGTGCATAATTTTTTCAGGCTCCGCCATTCTTCCTTTGCCAATGAGTCCGCTGGCCAACTCTCCGTCCTCAGGAGCAACGATAACATGGCCAAACTCCTCCAACTTCTTCACGTTAGCTTGCGTGGCTCCGTGTAAAAACATATCGTGATCCATGGCCGGTGCAACCATGATCGGACAACGGGTGCTCATATACACCGCCATGAAGAAGCTGTCGCATTGTCCGTGGGCCATTTTACTAAGCGTATTGGCCGAAAGCGGCGCGATAATCATCATATCAGCCCATAGCGCTAGGTCAACGTGATTGACCCATTCACCCTTGTCTTTGTCCTCGGTGAAATCTGAATGGACAGGATGCTTGCTTAAGGTAGAAAATGTCAGCGGCGTAATGAATTCCAAAGCGCCACGAGTAAGCACAACCTTAACATCTGCGCCCGACTGCACCAGCAAGCGCACCAAATATGCCGCCTTGTAGGCTGCTATACTTCCGGTTACACCGACAATGATTTTTTTCCCGTCTAACATGGCTTGGGCCTAAAATAAGAAAGATGGCCTTTAGACCATCTTTCCCAATATTCTTTTGTTTCGCTTAGAGCTTATCGTTTACTTCTTCCGGATAGCGAAAGTGAACAGCACCGTCGATCAATTCCTGCACAGCAATGCTGTGTGGCTTTGGCAGACGCTCGTAATGACGGCTGATCTCTATTTGCTCACGGTTTTCGAATACCTCTTCCAAGTTGTCGCTGTTGCTTCCGAATTCCTCAAGCTTCTGAGAAAGCTCCTCTTTCATTTCGCGACTGATTTGGTTGGAACGCTTGGTCAACAAAACAATGGTTTCAAACAAATTGCCCTCAACCTTGTCATACAACTCGCTTGTATTGCGGGTAATGGTTGTTTTTGCTGCGGATGAATTCTTGTACGTGCTCATTTTTCGGGTTGTGCTATTGAAATGGAACTCAATTTTTCTACTTGTCTCTCGCTCCTGCGAAAATAGCTTTCGGCGTCAGCCAGATACTTACTTTCAGGAAAAGCGGCTGCGAATGTACGATAATTTTCACCCACAGCCCGCATCCGCTCCAATTTCTTCTCCTCGATGCTTCCTTCGGCCAGTAAATACTGACATTTCACTGTCAAATACATGGCTTCTTCCCTGAATTCGGACGACGGATACTCTCGCTGAAAATCCTTCAATGCCGAAACCGCAGCCTTGTATTTCAGTGTTTTGGCAAACTGCGAGGCATTCTCAAAGGCCTTTCGTTCCAGTTTAAAATTAAGCCTGTCAATCTGATGATTGGCCGAATCCTTCAAGTTACTGTAGGGATATTTATCCAAAAACAACTGATACTCATCGATGGCATTGCGTGTATCGGTTTGATCCAGTGAGTAGGATGGCGATAACCGGTAGCTACATTCCGCAGCCAAAAAAAGGCATTCTTCCGAACGAGGGCTATTGGAAAACGTCTTATTGAAGGTTTTGAGGTAATAATTGGCCAGATAAAAATCCTCCACACCATAATGACTTTTTGCGTAATAGTAATATACATCTTCCGCTCGCTGCGTGCCGCGTGTCAGACCAATTAACTCCTCTAAAATCGGAAGCGCTTTGTAATACGATTCATCCTCGAAATACTCAATAGACTTGGTGTACTTGTATTCAATGTCGGTACTCTTGAGCACCTTGTTATACTCACTGCAACCTACGGCCATCATGAGCAGCAGCGCAGTAAGAGCGAGCAGAAGTATTTGGAGTCGTGTCTTCATCAAACAGTGCGCGAAAATAAGGGAAGTGTTCAACGCATAAACCGTGAACAACCTCAAGGCTATTAAAAAATGTAAAGCAGCTCGCTGTTTATAACTGCAACCGGTGAGGTTCCATTTTGCTCAAGGCTGACTTAATTTTGATTCGAAATTTTAAAACTCAACACCTTGGATATTTTTGATCGTATCGCGAAAAACCGTGGTCCCCTTGGACAACACTCGAAAGAATCACACGGTTACTTCACATTTCCCAAATTAGAAGGAGAATTAGGTCCACACATGACCTTCCGTGGCAAGCAGGTGCTTGTATGGAGCCTTAACAATTATATCGGCCTTGCCAATCACCCGGAAATCCGTAAAGTGGATGCCGAGGCTGCTGCGCAATGGGGCATGGCCTACCCGATGGGCGCCCGTATGATGAGCGGTCAAACCAAATACCATGAACAACTTGAGTCGGAACTTGCCGCTTTCATGCAAAAGGATGATGCTTTCTTGCTGAATTACGGTTATCAGGGCTGCATGAGCGCCATTGAAGCGTTGGTTAGCCGTCACGATGTCATCGTATACGACAGCGAATGTCACGCCTGCATGGTCGACGGTATTCGTCTTCACCACGGCAAGCGCTTCGTATTTCAGCACAACGACATGGAGAGCTTCGAAAAACAATTGAAGCACGCTAAAACGGTGACGGACAAAACCGGCGGTGGCATTTTGGTGCTCACGGAAGGTGTGTTCGGAATGGCCGGTGACCAAGGTAAAATCAAGGAAATTGTTGCCTTCAAGAAAGAATACGGCTTCCGCCTGTTCGTAGACGACGCCCATGGATTCGGATCGATTGGGGAAAATGGCCGTGGTGCAGGTGATGTACAAGGTGTCCAAAAAGACATCGATGTGTATTTCGGCACATTCGCTAAAGCGATGGCTACCGTAGGTGCTTTTGTAGCGGGTGACGAACACGTTATTGAATACCTGCGCTACAACATGCGCTCACAAACCTTTGCCAAGGCGCTTCCGATGCCCATAGTAATTGGTGCCATCAAGCGTTTGGAAATGCTACGCTCCATGCCTGAGTTGCAGGAACAGCTATGGCATATCGCCGGTGAACTGCAAACCGGCTTGAAGAATGCCGGTTTCGATATCGGTCATACAAACTCAGTGGTTACACCGGTATTCTTGAAAGGATCACTGGGCGAGGCGACCAACGTGACGCTGGAACTGCGCGAAACGTACAATATCTTCTGTTCAATCGTAGTATACCCCGTTGTGCCGAAGGACGTCATCATGCTCCGCCTAATTCCAACAGTGGTGCACACCGTGGAAGACGTGAACTACACCATTGAATCATTCAAGAAAGTCCGCGAAAAACTTGAAGCAGGCGACTACAAAGCCGAAAAAATTGCGAGCTGGGCATAACCGAGTGCTTAGTCATAAAACGAAAAGGGCCGCTTGTGAGCGGCCCTTTTTATTACTTCAAGTTCTTGGCTAAATACTGCTGTACCTCGCGAATGCTCTTGGGCTTTAAAACAATTTCACCCTTAGGGTTCAAGAGGAAAAACGCAGGTGTTCGCGAAACGCGATAATCCTTGGCTACCGGCGATTGAAAGTCCTTCATACCACAGACGTTCGGGAACGTAAAACCTCGCTCTGTCATGGCCTGCTTCCAAGCCGACTCACTGCGGTCAATCGACACACCCAAGATCTCAAATCCCTTTTTGTTCCAGGTAGCATAACAAGCCGTGACCTCCTGTGCTTCGCCCTTGCAGTGCTCACAGAAACTACTCCAAAATAACACCAGGGTATACTTCTTCGAGGCCGCGAGTTTCATCAAATCAATGGCTTCTCCGTTACTGCTGCTCATGACAATGTTCGGGGGCATGTGACCGACCGATAAGCGCTCAATGCTTTCCGCCGTGCTTTTCACTACGTTACTTAAATCGGCATCGCCACAGGCATCACCGTTGATGTAATTATCAATGATGTAAAGGCAAACATTCTCCATGCTGCTTTCATAGAAACCAACCAGCATCTGATTGAGCGCAAAGTCTAGCACCGCATCATTTTCCTTGGCACGCTCCACCACCACTGAAATGCAGTTGTAGAAACCGCTCTCGGTGCCCTTGCTGAATGCGCGCATGAAATTCTCGATTCGATCGGTCAATACTTTACTTCGGACGATGCTCACATCCCCAAAGTCAATATTGCTCCAATACTTATTGATGTCTGTCTTATTCGGCTCTTGTTTCCAGCGTAGCAATTTGGCAAGTTGAGTTCCATCGTACTCTTTAATCAGCGCATTCTGCAAGTCCAGCAACTCTTTCTCTTTGGCGGCCGCTGTGGCTTCATGCGTCGCCTTTTGATCGGGACTCTTCGCTGCTGCTACACGCGCGTCCTTTATAGCCTTCAATAACCCCGGCTCCTGTTGCATGTAACGACCCCATCCCTCATTCTCCCTGGATTTCACCGAAGTCATGCTCGCCTCAAGTTTTGCCGAGGCAAAGCGCAACTCTACTTCCTTCTCGGCCGGATTTAAAATAACCGGGCACATATTGTTCTCATTCAAGCCAATCATATACACCCCCAGTTCAACCTCACGTTGCGGAAATTCAAAAGCGCCGTTGGTTATGAGTGTGCTATCGAGTTTGCTAACCGAGCGACCGAAGGATTCAAACAGGTAAAGACGACCGGTCTTCATGGCGCTGAGCGTGCCACTCACCTTGACAACTCCCTTAATGGCCGGGCGTTGAATGGAATCGTTGTCACCGGCAAATCCCGTAGTCAGCAGTGCCATTAGCCATAGCACAAGCGTCAATTTTTTCATGTTCATGCGTTAATAGAGCAAAAATAAGCGGTTCGTAATATTTCAAAAGCCAGCCGACTTCGAAGCTTCAATCATGCGCTGTAACTTTGTGGCGGCAGTTGCCCCCGTTGATAAAAATCAGGCCAAAGTGCGAAACATCCCTCCTTCCCTTCCGTAACCCCCATGACTAAAATGAATGAGCAAATGGCTATGGAACTGTTGGGGTTGAATCCTGCCGATGATGAGGAAACCATCCGAGAACACATCGATTCGATTCTTTTTGAGCTCAAGAAAGACATCTTGAGTAAATATGTGGTACCCTCGCTTCTTCGCAAGAAAGAAGCTCAATTGGAAGATCTTATTGCGGCAGAAGCCACAATATTGAAGCTCCCAAATGAAGAATCCACTGATCGTGTACCCGAGCGATGGGAGACGCTGCCGCAGGACCGTATTGAATTTCTGGAGCAATATGAGCAGCATATCAGTGCGCTGAAATTAGAGTTGATGCAGTGCACTTCATTGTTTGCAGTGAAGAGCGTGATGTATCGAATCATTCTGTCGCAAGAATATTACATGGCACTTTTTAAAATGCTTTTCAACGAATATGCAGAAGCGCTGCCCGAGGAAGTCAAATCACGTGAAATTATCGATACGGGAAAACTGCTGCAGGCGCTAAAAACGAATCAGGTGGATAACAAAATCGTATGGGCGATTGAACGAGAGATCACGCGTATCGACCGTATTACCCGCTTGTCGGCCTGAGTTAATCACTCGTATCGCAATGCTTCGATTGGATCAAGCAAGGCCGCTTTTCTTGCGGGATAGTAGCCACTCACCACGCTTACGAAAAAGCAAATAGTTACGCCGATAAAAATCCACGCCCACGGCACTGTAAAACTGGTTCCGACAAACAACGAAACCACATTACCCGCAAGTATTCCTAGGAAAATCCCCACAATTCCGCCGAGTTGACCAATCATGATTGACTCAATCAGAAACTGAGCTCGAATCGTAGCTGCGCTGGCCCCGATGGCCTTTCGCGTTCCGATTTCGCGGGTGCGTTCTGTGACCGAAACCAGCATGATGTTCATCAAACCGATCGCGGCGCCCAATAACGTGATGACACCAATAATCGAAGCACCAATGGTGATATTGGAAGTCAAATCATTTAAATCACGGGCTATTTGATCACTCTTAAACAGTTCGAACGAATCGTCCTCACCGGGCATATTGCCGCGAATCGCGCGCATCAGACCGCGCGCCTCATCCATGGCAGCGTCGAGTTTTTTGACATCATTCACGCGAACATTCAAGGTGAACTCCGTATTCGGTGTCGCCATATTCTTGCGAACATTTCCAACGGGAACCAGGCATTGATTGTCCCCCGACATTCCAAAGGTGTTGCCCTTGCTGGCCATGGCTCCAATGACTTCATAGCGATAGCTTCCAATGAAAACCTCTCTGCCGATTGGGTTGGTTTGTTCAAACAACTTCGTAACAACATCACTGCCCAAAATCACGACATTAGAACCATTGAGCATTTCACCCTCACTGAAGTTTCTTCCGGATGCCAAATCATAACCGGATAAACCGAGGTAGCTCGGCTCACAGCCAATCACGCGGATATTCGGATTCGACTTGATGTTATCGTGTCGCAAGGTCGCATTGAACGAGCCGAGGGATGTCATGGATACTGTGGCATCCAAATCAAGTTCCTGCGAGAAACGCTGGGCCTGGAGATAAGTAATGGGTTCATTCTTGCGTTCGGCACGACCATTTCTTCCTCCCAACCAACCGGCACGCAGCGTGAAGGTGTTGCTGCCGAGTCGGGAAAACTCTTTGTTCACCTTATTCTCCAGCGCCTGTGTGGCCGTAATCATGGCCACCAAAGCCATGATACCCAAAGCAATGATGCTCACGGTAATGATGGCGCGCAGACGCTGACTTCCGATGGCCAACCAGGCAATTCGGATGTTTTCGCGCATAGCCGGTGAAAACAGTCGTCTCATGGATGCGGTAAAACTACACCACATGTGTAACAGGCAATGAATGCCAATGATATTAATCTGAATTAACAGCTATGTCACCAATGCTACTTTGTGTTGATAGCCTCAACGGTATATTTGCATCCATAAAATTTTGAGATGATGGAAGTCAATGAACATGTAAAATGCCTTATAATCGGAAGTGGTCCGGCCGGCTACACGGCAGCTATTTACGCTGCGCGTGCCGATATGAAACCTGTTATGTATGAGGGCTCACAGCCCGGCGGACAGCTAATGGATACAACAGAAGTAGACAACTTTCCGGGGTATCCGCAAGGCGTGAATGGTCCGGCCATGATGGCTGATTTGAAAAACCAAGCCATTCGCTTCGAAACCGATGTGCGCAGCGGTTGGGTTACGAAGGTGGATTTCACCGGTCCCAAACACTATGTTGAAATTGACAACGGCAAGCACACCATATCTGCCGATTCAATCATCATCTCCACCGGAGCTAGTGCCAAATGGTTGGGTCTACCCAATGAAACACGTCTTCGTGAACTAGGTGGAGGCGTTAGTGCCTGTGCCGTGTGCGATGGTTTCTTCTACCGCAACCAGGATGTGGTTATTGTCGGTGCCGGTGATACAGCGGCAGAAGAAGCCACCTATTTGGCCAAACTGTGCAAGCAAGTATATATGCTCGTTCGTAGCGATAAAATGCGAGCATCAAAGGCCATGCAGCACCGCGTAACCAGCACAGCCAACATTGAAGTGCTTTGGAACACCGAGACTGAAGATCTATTGGGCGATCAAGGGTTGGAGGCCGTACTGGTGAAGAACCGTGTTACAGGTGAACAACGTACCTTGAAAGCAACCGGTTTCTTCGTCGCCATCGGTCACAACCCCAACACCGGCGTTTTCAAGCCTTGGATCAATACTGACGAAACCGGCTACATCTTGAATGTTCCGGGATCATCCAAAACAAACATCGAAGGCGTTTTTGTAGCCGGTGATGCTGCCGATAAAACCTATCGCCAAGCCGTTACCGCCGCCGGTACAGGCTGCATGGCAGCCCTTGATGCCGAGCGTTACCTCGCCGCTAAAGGAATTCATTGATGCGCATACTTTTTATCGTTATCATAGTATGGGGAGCGAGTCTGAATATTCAGGCTCGCTCGCTGCATATAAGCACATCTAATGTTGCGCAAACCGACAGCTTGAAGCCATACACTGCCGAAGAGTTGCTGGGTCAGTTCGAGCCGGCTACCCATCCGGGATTCATTAAGGTGAGCAGCTCCGTGTCTTCCAAACCCAATCTCTATCTGCGAAGAGAAGCCTACGATGCCTTCATCAGCATGCATAAAATAGCAGCTAGGGATGGAATTCAACTCACCATTATCTCGGCAACACGTAATTTCAACTACCAGAAATCGATCTGGGAACGCAAATGGTCGCAAGAGAAATACAAAGGCCGATCGGACGCTGATAAAGCCAAAGACATCCTCAAATACAGCAGCATGCCGGGATGTAGTCGGCATCATTGGGGAACCGACATTGACATCAACAGTTTAGAACCGTCGTATTTCAAGCAAGGCGCAGGCAAAAAGGAATATGACTGGCTCTGTGCCAATGCCGCAATGTTCGGATTCTATCAAACCTACACCTCCAAGGTGAACGGCAGACAAGGCTATGAAGAGGAGGCCTGGCACTGGAGTTATATGCCGCTGGCAAAGCCGATGCTGGAGCAATTCAACAAAACGATCAGTTACGAAATGTTCACCGGATTCAAAGGTTGCGAGCAAGCTTCAGCCATGCGCGTAATTGAGGTGTATGTGAACGGGATTGATGACAGCCTGAAAAAATAAAAGTCCCGACAAAGTCAGGACTTTCACATTCAGGGTGATCGATGGGGATCGAACCCACGACAACCAGAACCACAATCTGGGGCTCTACCAACTGAGCTACGACCACCGTTTAAAAGCGGCTGCAAATTAAAAGCATTTTTTCTTCAGAACCAACAAGAAAATCAAGTAATCGTTTCAGCTTAGATTGCAGCCATCAAATGCCATGAGCCACAAGCGACTGACCATACTGTTCACCTCGGCCTGGTACCCCAGCAAGGCCCATACGACTTTGGGGAATTTCGTTCAACGCCATGCCGAAGCTGTTGCTACGCGGTGTGATGTCTGGGTGTTGTATGTGGCCTCTATGCCGCAATGGCAAGGACCTCCGCGCATCGAAGAACATCGTGAGAAAAACGTTAACACGGTTATTGTCTACTGCAAGATCGGATTCTTTGCCAAGCGCAAAGCCTTTATCAAAGGTGTCTATCACCTTATGCGCTCCAAGAAAATTCAATTCGATGTGGTGCATCACAACGTGCTCTGGCCGCAAGGTTGGCAGCCCCGCTGGTTACACAGCAAATTCAACCTGCCCTACATCGTAACCGAACACTGGACCGGTTACGACCCTGTCAACGCGGGAAAGCGACACCAACTCCTCGCCTGGATGTCGAAGTTCGGTTCTCGCAAAGCGACGTTCCTCTGTCCCGTGACACTCGATTTACAGCAAAAAATGATCGACTTTGGTATACACGGAAACTACCGTGTGGTGCCCAATGTTGTCGACACACGCTTGTTTTCCTTGGCCAATCCGGACAATAGTCAGGTGCGTTTCCTCCATGTGAGCTCACTCGTCGATGGCCATAAAAACATCAGTGGCATTTTACGTGTTTGGAAAAAAATATCGGACCAAAATCTCAATGTACACCTCACCCTGGGCGGCGACGGCCCCGTGGAACATTGGAAACAACAAGCCGTAAGCCTGGGTATTCGCGCGAGTACCATCGACTTCTTCGGGGAAATTTCCTGGGAAGGTGTGGCGCGCAAGATGGAATCATCACACGCGCTGCTCCTATTCAGCAACTACGAAAACTTACCGTGTGTCATTGTAGAAGCCCTCTCTTGCGGACTGCCCGTGATCAGCACGCGTGTGGGCGGGATCAGCGAGCACATCACCGCCGAACGCGGCATACTCGTCGAGCGAGGCGATGAAGATGGGCTGGCACAAGCCATCGAGACAATGTCAACCACCATTCACCAATACGACAAAGCGGCGCTTCGAACCTATGCGTTGGAGCGGTTTAGTAATGAAGCGGTGGCGGAAGAGTTCCTGAATATCTACAAGAAAGCACTCAAACTGTAACATTTTTGAGCCGCAGCGGCTCAGATAGAAGCAGAGAAATTGAATATTCTGCTTCCTTTGCGCCTCCGCGGTTAATAAGAAACTACCCCTTCTTCCTGTAGAAATAAAAAATCACCAACGGCGAAATCAACATCTCGGCAATCAGCGCTATGAAGAGCGTGAGACTGATGAGAAGCCCGATGTAGTATGTGCCCAAGAAGTCGGATAGAATCAGCGTTAGAAAGCCGCCACTCAGAATTAACGTCGTAACGACCATCGCTTTTCCCGTGGTCAGAAACGTGCGTTTGACAGCGTACATCGGCGTAAGACCCTCGCGCAGCAACGTGCGCACGCGAGCAAGGAAGTGAATCGTATCATCCACAGCAATTCCGAATGCGATGTTGAACACAATCGAAGTTGACACCTTCAGTGGTATGCCCATTGCGCCCATAATTCCTCCCACTATGACCAACGGAATGAGGTTCGGAATAATCGTCAGCAAGATCATTTTTGGTGATTGGTAAACGATGCCCATGATTAGCCCGATAACCACCATGGAGAGCAATAAATCCCAAACCATGTTCTCCACCAAATAGCGATTATTCAAATCAATCAAGTGTGCTGTTCCGGTTACCTTGTAGGTGAAGTTTGATGTGCAATTAGCGGCAATGAATCGATCGAGCTCTACATTCATTTGCTCATAGTGAATTCTTCCAAAATCCCCTATTCTACCCGCAATGCGCAGTACTTTTTTGTCTTCATTGTAGTGCAGCTTAACTACATCCGACACTTCCTTACGCGTCAAAAACTTATTGAGGCGTCGTAACTCAACACTATCTGTCGGCACGACAAAAAAGTCGCTCACACCCGCGTTCATCGCCTGATTGGCGTTTTTCAATATCTCATTATAAGAAAGCAAACTTCCAACACCATAGGCATGAGTCAACCAATGCTGCAGTGTATCCATATCATGCAGAAAGGCTTTGTCATTAAGTTGCCCCGCCTCACCCATCATGATAGCCATTTCAAACGGTCGACATCCCGAGTAATGATCCTCCATGAAGAAGAATTCCTGCTTGAGCAAATGCTCGTCGCGCAGATCTTCGAGCATCTTGTTGTCGACCTCCACCTGCATGATGCCATACACACTAGCCGCACAAACGACTACTGTCCCTAAGATGACCGCTCTTCGCTTGCGAATAATCCAAAGCAAGGCGCCGTGCAACTTGGATGTCCAGAAATCATCAGAACTTGCGAATTGATAAAGCCTCTTGGGCGTTGCCAAAAACAAGATGGCGGGCAGCATCGTGTAGGTCAGACCATACGCCAACATAATTCCTACCGAGGTGTAAATACCGAATTTACTGATGGGCTCAATGTTCGAGAGCACCAAGGTTAGAAATCCAATGGAAGTTGTCAGCGCAGTAAGAAACGTTGCCAAACGAATACTCTTGAACGCATAGCGGATAGCATCGCGCTTCTCGCGACCATTGCGCAACTCCTGCATATACTTGGTGAGCACGTGCACAGAATCACTCATACCGACCACAAAAATGATGGTCGGTAAAATGGTCAACATCAAATCGAGGTCGTTGCCTAGAATGCGAATAAAGCCCAAGGTCCACAGGATGGAAATCAACACAACCAGCGTTGGAATGATGATTCCCCACGCCGATCGGAAGGCAATAAATAAGAATAACGTGGTTAGTATCAGACTCAGTGAAATGAATAGAATCAACTCCTGAATCATCAATTCAACATAGAGCCGCTGCCCTAAAGCGCGGCCTATTAGATGCTTCTTCGGAAATCCGAATTCATTTACTGCAACTTCAATATCCAATGACAGTTGATCACATCCTTGCTTGGAAAGCTTCTCAGTATGTCGAATGTTGATCGCAACAGAGTGAAAATCTTCCGCAAAGAAATATCCCAACATGCCCGTCGAACGGGCGATATCGGTGGAGTCGATTGCAAAATTCTCCGGCTCGTTCCAGCGCAATACGGGTAGCGCCATAACCTGCCCTAGCACAGGGTCGCGCACGTAGCGTGTGAGGCGCGTTGGGCCCATAGCCGCCACAACATTATCCACTTGGGATAAACGAGAATTGAGACTATCGACCTTACTTAAAAAGGTGGAATCAAATACACTTCCGTCACTTTCCAGCACAACGATGAAAAAGTCGTTGTCTGTTTCGAAACTCTCTCGAAACTCAATGTAAAAATCAGTTTCCGGATCGTTTTGCGGAAAGAATGCCTCAAAATCATAGCTGAACTTCAATCCAGATGCTAACCAGACGCACAGCGCGCTGAATAGCGTAACGCCCAGTAATGTTAATGATGCACTCCGTTTGGTCATTCGCAGGTATTAGGAATCATAACAACTACAGTGACCTAAGGTTTCCGAATAACCTTGAAATTCCGTTATTTCTTCAGGGCATCACGAATTTCTTCCAGCAACTGTTCGGAGCGATTCACTTCAGGCGCAGGCGCAGGCTCGTTGCTTCTGAGTTTGTTCATGCCCTTAATAACCAAAAACATAATAAACGCTATAATCACGAATTCTATGGTGTACGTAATGAATGTGCCATAGGCGATTACCGGGCCGATTTCCTTGGCATTCTCAAGTGATAAACCACCTCCGGCTGCTTCGGCCGCCTCTCGTGCCTTTCTCACATTTTCGGAGAGCGGATAATACAGATTTGAAAAATCGCGGCCCTGGATTAGACCGACCATCGGCATAACCATTCCATTAATGAATGCTGAAACGATTTTTCCGAAAGCAGCTCCCATAACGAATGCGACTGCCATGTCCATGAGGTTTCCGCGCAATGCGAATTGTTTGAATTCTTTGATCATAGGGTGGTTTTTAATTGTTCTCCAAATATAAATGCAAAAAAAGAGGCCCAGAACGGGCCTCTTTTAAATCTATGGCTTCGAGAAGTTATTTCTTTTCGTCCTTCACTTCCTCAAAATCTACGTCAGTTACTTCCGAGTCCTGACCTGCTGTACCTGCAGTGTTTCCACCTTCCTGGCTTGAGGCATTGTACATGTCTGTCGCTGCAGCACCGAATACGTTATTCAGGTTTTCGATAGCTGATTTGCAGCGCTCGATATCCTTGTCGGCATGAGCACTCTTCAATTCAGCCAGTGCATTTTCAATCGGTTCCTTCTTATCAGCCGGAATCTTATCACCAAACTCCTTCATTTGCTTTTCCGTTTGGAAAATCAAGGTGTCGGCTTGGTTGATGGTATCGGCCTGTTCGCGGGCGATGCGATCACTTTCAGCATTCAACTCCGCCTCGCGCTTCATCTTTTCAATTTCCTCTTTGCTCAATCCTGAAGAAGCTTGGATGCGAATATTCTGCTCCTTACCCGTTGCCTTATCCTTGGCGCTCACGTGAATGATACCGTTGGCATCAATGTCAAATGTTACTTCGATTTGTGGAACACCGCGAGGTGCTGACGGAAGACCATCGAGGTGGAATCTGCCGATGGTGCGGTTGTCCTTTGCCATCGAGCGCTCACCTTGCAGCACGTGGATTTCTACACTTGGCTGATTGTCGCTTGCCGTTGAGAACACCTCACTCTTCTTCGTTGGAATCGTTGTGTTCGAGTCAATCAACTTCGTCATCACACCACCCATGGTTTCAATACCGAGGGCCAATGGAGTTACATCGAGCAATAAAACGTCCTTCACTTCACCGGTAAGAACACCGCCCTGAATGGCAGCACCTACAGCTACTACTTCGTCAGGATTCACACCCTTTGAAGGGTCTTTGCCGAAATATTTCTTTACTGCATCTTGAATAGCCGGGATACGGGTTGATCCACCTACGAGGATAACCTCATCAATATCCTTCACCGAGATACCGGCCTTTTTCAACGCGCTCTCACAAGGAGCGATTGTGCGCTGAATCAAGCTATCTGCAAGTTGTTCAAATTTTGCGCGGCTAAGGGTCTTAACCAAGTGCTTTGGAATACCATCTACCGGCATGATGTAAGGCAAGTTGATTTCAGTAGAAGTACCGGATGACAATTCAATTTTCGCCTTTTCCGCACCTTCCTTCAAACGCTGAAGGGCCATTGGGTCCTTCATCAGATCGAACTGATTACCGTTTTCATTTTTGAATTCCTGAACCAACCAATCGATAATCACTTGGTCGAAATCATCACCACCCAAGTGCGTGTCACCATCGGTAGAGAGTACTTCGAATACACCATCACCCAGCTCGAGCACCGATACGTCGTGTGTACCACCACCGCAGTCAAACACTACGATTTTAATATCCTGTGACTTCTTATCGAGGCCATACGCCAACGCCGCAGCTGTTGGTTCATTGATGATACGCTTTACTGTCAAACCAGCGATTTCGCCGGCTTCCTTGGTAGCCTGACGCTGAGCGTCGTTGAAGTAGGCCGGAACCGTAATAACAGCCTCAGTCACTTCATGACCCAGATAATCCTCTGCTGTTTTCTTCATCTTCTGAAGAATCATGGCCGAAATCTCCTGTGGAGTGTAGTTGCGGTCGTCAATCTTCACGCGTGGCGTATTGCCATCGCCCTTGACTACTTGGTAGGGCACACGTGTTGCCTCGCGAGCACACTCGTCGAAGCTGCTTCCCATGAAGCGCTTGATCGAATATACCGTCTTGGTTGGATTGGTGATGGCCTGACGCTTAGCAGGGTCACCCACTTTGCGCTCGCCACCTTCTACAAATGCCACTACCGAAGGCGTTGTGCGCTTCCCCTCGCTATTGGCAATTACTACCGGCTCGTTACCTTCCATTACGGCGACGCAGCTGTTGGTAGTTCCTAAGTCAATACCTATTACTTTGCTCATGTTGTTGAATTTCGTTTGTGATGTCAGTTTGTTTGACGTCCGCCCGCTTTCAACCACCTTGCCACAGGCCTTCAAGGCCCGAAATGCTGTAAATGTGTCAGTTTTTGATTCAGAAGGCCCAAAATCGTGACAGCCAAACGGGAAGGCTATGTACTTTTTGTCGCAACTTGTGACGCGAAAACTTCGGGAATGACCTCCATCGATCAGCTCAACCGCACCGTGCATGTTGCAGAATCTCTGCAACGTATAGTATCTACTGTTCCGTCACAAACGGAGCTACTGGCCGACCTTGGTCTTGAGCGCGAGGTGGTGGGAATCACAAAATTCTGCACCTCCCCTGATCCATGGTTTCGATCGAAACAACGTATAGGCGGAACAAAGACACTCAAACTCGAGGCGATCGCTTCCCTGGAACCCGACTTGATTTTGGCCAATAAGGAAGAGAACGACCAAGCGCAGCTGGAATGGCTGATGGCGCGTTTTCCGGTTTGGGTCAGTGATGTCAGGACTCTCGGCCATGCCACAGCCATGATCGCGTCCGTAGGACAACTCACGCACCGCAAAACGGAAGCGGGTCAAATTGTCGGTCGAATTACGGATCGATTTCATCAACTGGCACAGCCATCCGTCCCGATTCGCACGGCCTATTTAATTTGGAGCAATCCCTTCATGAGCATCAATGCGGAAACCTTTATTCACAGCATGCTTCAGGCTTCGGGATGCAACAATGTATTTACCCATCGCAACGACTCGCGCTATCCCGTGGTATCCGAAGAAGCGCTCATTGAGGCCCAACCTGAGCTGGTCCTGCTGTCGTCGGAGCCCTTCCCTTTTAATGAAACACACTGCGACGCTATGCGATTGCTTCTTCCTGACGCTCGGGTGATGCTTGCGGATGGAGCCATGTTCAGCTGGTATGGTTCGCGTTTAACACAATTCGACCCACGACCGTACACGGCACCATTTAGCCTTTAAACATCGTTCAAAAAATGACGTAAATCTGTTGGCAGCAATTCATGACTTGCCTCAACTTTGAGGCGTGCCAATAACGACATCCCATTTCGTAAATCTCCTTCGTCAACTCACCGGAACGTGGCTACCTGTATGGCTTTGCGTAACATGTACGGCGCAAGGGATTTTGGGCCAGCAAGTGGCCGTCGTACTTAGTGGCGGAGGTGCAACTGCCATGGCACACGTCGGGTTTCTGAAAGTTCTGGAAGAAAACGACATTCCGATTGATTATATCGGAGGAACGAGCATGGGCGCCGTCATTGCCGGAATGTATGCCTGCGGATTTACGGTTGCGGAAATCGACAGCATGGTGCGCTCCGACGAATTCCTGTCTATGGCCACGGGTGAGCGAAACGACGAGTTGGAGTTCTATTTCAAGAGCCGCGAAGCAGATGCCTCTTTCGCTACGCTGCGCTACTCCTCAGGAAACTTGATGACGAATGCCCTTCCCACGAATTTGATCAATCCTGTGTTACTTGATTGGAAGTTCATGGAAGCTTACAGTCAGGCCTCGGCTGCTTGTGGTGAAAACTTCGACAACCTCTTTATTCCATTTCGCTGCATAGCCGCCGATGTGGAGAATAAGCAAGAGATTGTCTTTCGCGGCGGACCACTCAATGTGGCAGCGCGCGCATCATGTACCTACCCATTTTACTTACCTCCACGAAGAGTGAACGGACAATTATTGTTCGATGGCGGCATCTATAACAACTTCCCGATTGACATGGTGTATCGCGAGTTTAGACCTGATGTCATACTCGGCTGCAATGTCTCGGGCAGCAACCCAAAACCTACCGAAGACGATCTATTGTCGCAATTACAATCGATGATTCTCTACCGCTCGGAGCCGATCATACCCATCAACGAAACCGTAATTGTATCTCCCGTTCTGCCCAATATCGCCACCTTTGATTTTGAGAAGACCTCAGAAGCTATTGACCTAGGTTACACCAAGGCCCTGGAACAATTGCCGGCTATCAAGCAAGCCGTTCAACGCACAGAGACACTCGCTCAAAAAAACACAAAGCGTCGAGAATTCCAAGGCAAATTCAAACCCTTGATTATTGATGAAATTACCATTGAAGGTTTGAAAAAATCGCAGCGGCGTTACGTCCAGAAAATCATGGTGAAAAAATCGGGGCAAGCGCCGTTGGAAAAACTAAAGAAGCCCTATTTCAAACTTTTCGGTGATGATAAGATCAACTCCATCTTTCCAACGACCACGTATAAGCCTACCTCCAATAGCTTCCGACTCAACCTCGATGTGAAAAAAGAGAAAGATTTGCTGCTCTCCTTCGGAGGAAACTTTTCCTCTCGCTCCATCAACACCGGCTTTATTGGAATGAAGTACAACCTATTTGGCCTTACCTCATCCACCTTATCGGCGAACAGTTATTTCGGTCGTTTTTACGGTTCAGCGCAGGGACAAATTCGCTGGGATATTTCGGGAGCATTTCCATTATCGGTACAAGGTGGTTTTACACTGAATCGCTGGGATTATTACAAGAGCCTTTCCACTTTCTTTGAAGATGTTAAACCCTCTTTTGTTTTGATGAATGAACGCTTCGGTGAGCTTTCGGTCACTATACCGGCAGGCTCAAAGGGAGTTTTCCGCGCTGACGGAATCTACACTCACCAATTTGACGAATACTATCAAATCACCAATTTCATTTCCACCGATACAGCCGACCGCACTGAATTCGATGCCACCGTGTTTCGTTTGAGTTACGAGCGCAATACGCTCAACCGAAAACAATTTGCTTCATCGGGATCTTACATCCTTCTCTCCGCTAAAAATGTAGCCGGGACAGAATTCTCCATTCCGGGTTCAACCTCTGAAATACGCGACACGATTGAACGCAAACACGACTGGTACGTCGCAAAGATGAACTATCAAAATTATTTCTTTCAAAGTAAACGTTTCAAGGCCGGATTCGCTTTAGAAGCGGTTTGGAGCACACAAGACTTCTTCAACAATTACATCGCTTCATCCATCATTGCTCCGGCCTTCCAGCCTATTGCGGAAAGTAAAACCTATTTCATGCCGCAGTTTCGCGCGCACCAGTATACATCCTTCGGTATGATGGCTATTGTTCCCTTCTCCAAAAATATCGAATGGCGATCGGAAGGATATGCATTCCAACCCTTTGGTGCTATTATTCGCAATGAACTCGGTCAAGCTACTTACGATTTAGCCGGCGAAATGCACTACATCGCGGCCACTTCGCTGATTTACCATTCTCCGCTCGGCCCGGTGAGCTTGAGCGCTAACTACTACGACAAAAAAGATGAGCCTTGGAGCTTCTTATTCAACTTCGGATACATTCTGTTTAATCGGTCACCGAGAGACTAAAGGATGACGGATGACAGATGACGGATGACGGATGACGGATGACAGATGACAGATGACAGATGACAGATGAGGGGTGAGGGGTGAGGGAATTAGCATAAAAAAAGGCCTGCATAGCAGACCTTCTCTTTTGTTATTTACGTCGCTGGATTATCCGGCGATGGTATCGTAGGTGACTTTGTATTCTTTGTCCTCAGGGAAATACTCAAGGCCCAAATCCAACCACTCCTTCGCTAAATCCTTGCTGCCGGAGTTGTTGGTAGCGTGCAAGGTGATAGCATACTTCAATAATCCCAATTGTTCCTTAGTAGTACCGGCCTTCTTCTCTGCAAGAATCGCCTTGGCCTTTGCCAAAGCTGTTTCAGACTCCTTTTTGGCTTTCATATAATTGAAGACAACACCCATCATCAGTTGCGCTCCTGCATCATTTGGATCGATATCCAACAATTGATCATAGAGCTGCTTCGCCTTACTATACTTCTGGGTATCCATCATGGTCTCTGCTTCAGCAATGGCGGCACCGCGTAACTGAGCAAAGAAATCTTCATACTCCGCCAGATATTTCTTTTCCTTATCCTTCGAACCATACTTTGAAATGTACTTCATCGCATCCTTAAAGGCGTTTGGATACTTTTCCTTGAATTCGTCACGCTTCGACATTTCGTAAAAGCAACGACTCATAAAGAGATAAGGCAATGCATCCTTTTTGGCTTTTTCATCCAGGGTATAGCCTTCTGCTTTGTAGAGGCACTTCTCAAACTTCTCACCAACGAATAGTGTGAGCAGGTCCTTATAATCATTGTCGGTTTGAGCCGACGCACGTGATACCGTCAGCAAGGCCAAAATCAAAAATGGAAATAACTTTTTCATGTGTTCTTTTGTTTGTTGGTATGATTACCAAAATGGTGCCTGAAATAACGGGCAATCATTTCAAGGCAAAAATGCGCAAAAAACATTGACTTTGTCCAATTCAATTTCTGAAACATCAGCATCATGTGTGGAATGGATGGCTTCGCGTCGGTGGGAACCTCTGGCATTTCAGCGAGAGGCTTGGCTATCGATTGATGCCGGGAAAGACGGACTGGTGAATGCCCCGACAGGAAGCGGAAAAACCTATTCTGTGCTTTTGCCTTTCCTCATGCGCTATCGACACGACAAAAAAGAGCCGTCCGATATCCGTGTTATTTGGCTAACGCCCATCCGAGCGCTGGCGCGTGAAATACAGCTCTCTACCGAACGCGTTATTGAAAGCGCCCAGTTGCCATTAACTGTTGCCATTCGCACCGGTGACACCACCGCTGCTGAACGTGCCAAACAGCGCAACAAACAACCCAACATCCTGATCACGACGCCGGAGAGTTTGCATCTCATGCTCTGCAGCAAAGGTTGCAACAAGCTATTCTCCCGCCTCGAGGCAATCGTAGCGGATGAATGGCATGATATCATGGGTACCAAACGCGGTGTGCAGGTTGAGCTCGCCCTGAGCCGACTAAAAACACTGGCCCCGCAACTCTGCATTTGGGGCATTTCGGCTACGATTGGCAATCTTCAAGAGGCTATGCATTGTCTGTTGGGAAAAGACCGGGCTTCCTCCGGAGTCCTCATTCGCAGCAGCGTTCGGAAATCCATTCACGTTGAATCCCTTCTGCCGGCAAAAGCTGAACGCATGCCCTGGGCCGGGCACCTCGGGTTAAAAATGGCCGAACACTTAATCCCCGTTATCGAAGGCAGCTTATCCACCTTGGTCTTTACCAACGTCCGCTCTCAATGTGAAATTTGGTATCGCAAACTGCTAGAATTGAATGCCGAACTGGCCGGAGTAATGGGCATGCATCACGGCAGCATCAGCAAAGAAATCCGTCATTGGGTGGAACAAAGCCTGCATGATGGACGTCTGAAAGCCGTCGTGTGCACGGGCAGCCTTGATCTTGGTGTCGACTTCGCGCCCGTGGAGACGATTATTCAGATTGGCGGACCAAAAGGAATCTCCCGCTTTGTGCAACGCGCGGGCCGCAGCGGCCATCGACCGGATGCCGCCAGCACGATTTATTTTCTTCCCACACACTCGCTCGAACTGATTGAAGCTGCAGCACTGCGACAAGCCATTACGGAGGACTTCCTTGAGAGTAAAACGCCCCTTTATCTCTGCTTTGATGTGCTCGTGCAATACCTCGTTTCACTAGCCACCGGCGATGGCTTTGAGGCAGAAACCGTGTTGAATGAAATTCGCAACACGATGTGTTTTGAAGAAATCACAGATCGCGAATGGCAATGGGTGCTAGGCTTTACCGCCAATGGCGGACATGCCTTGAGGAGTTACGACGACTACAACAAATTATCGCTGATAGAGGGACGCTATCACATTGCATCCGTCCGATTGGCGCGCAGGCATCGCATGTCGATTGGCACCATAGTAAGTGACACACTCATGGCTGTGAAGCTCTCTAAGGGTGGCTTATTGGGATATGTTGAGGAATCCTTCATTACGCAACTCAACGAAGGCGATAACTTTTGGTTTGCCGGTTTGAATCTCGAAATCCTTCGCGTTAAAAACATGGTTGCACTTGTCCGGAAATCAAAACAACCTAAAGGAAGAAGTCCGGTGTGGCTTGGTGGTCGCCTGCCACTGACCTCCAACATGAGTATCATGTTGCGGAGAAAGATGGAGGAATCCGCTTTATTGGCTGACCGGTCATCAACAAGCACAGACCGCGAACTAGGATTTATTCAGCCCATTATCCAACTGCAGCGTGAGCGTTCATACGTGCCCCTTCGTGATGAATTACTGATTGAGTTATTCGAAACCAAGGAAGGATTTCATGCACTGTTCTATCCCTTTGAAGGTCGCTGTGTCCACGAAGGCCTTGCGGCATTAATTGGATATCGATTGGGCAAACTTTATCCGTGCAGTTTTTCGCTTGCTTACAACGACTACGGCTTCGAGCTATTGAGTGATCAACCCATTCGATTGGAAGAAGGATTGCGCAATGGCCTCCTGGATTCAACCCACCTGGAGCGCGATATGCTCGCCGGAGTCAACAGCAGCGAACTCGCACGGAGAAGGTTTCGAGATATCGCCGCCATCGCGGGACTTGTGTTCAAAGGATATCCCGGACAACAACTCAAAGAGCGTCATCTGCAGAGTTCATCACAACTGATTTTCGATGTGTTCACTTCGTATGAGCCGGAGAATCTGCTCGTGCGTCAGGCTTATGATGAAGTCGTTCATCAGCAACTGGAGTTCTCCCGAACGCTAGCAGCCTTGCAACGCATGGAAAATCAAAAGCGCATTATCAAAACTCCGCAACGCCCCACGCCGCTGGCCTTCCCGATCATGGTTGACCGCCTGCGTGAGCAGATGAGTTCAGAAGAACTGATTGACCGCGTTCAACGCATGACGTTGGAGTGGGATTCTTAAAACAACGAACGACCAGTCATTTCCGCGGGCTGCGCGATGTCCATCATCTTCAAAATGGTTGGCGCAACATCGGCTAATTTTCCGGCGTGAACCTCCGACACTTCCGGATGAATGACCCACACGGGAACGGGATTCGTGGTGTGTGCTGTGTTCGGTGAACCATCGCTGTTGACAGCGAAATCTGCGTTACCGTGATCGGCTATGATGACAAAAGTGTAACCGGATTTCAACCCTGTTTCAACCACTTGCTTCAGACAATGGTCTGTTGTTTCAACAGCCTTCACAATGGCTTCAAAAACACCGGTATGTCCTACCATGTCCGGATTTGCAAAATTCAGACAAATGAAATCAGCCGGGTTAGTAGTCATCGCTTCACAAATGGCATCAGCGATTCCATGTGCGCTCATCTCCGGTTGTAAATCATAGGTGGCCACTTTGGGTGACGGAATCATGATGCGACGCTCTCCGGTGAACTCCGATTCACGTCCACCGCTGAAGAAGAACGTTACGTGAGGATATTTCTCGGTTTCCGCAATCCGAATCTGCGTGGCCCCGGCTGCAGAAACTACTTCCCCCAACGTTTGAATCAAATTATCTTTATCGTACACCACATGAACATCGCGGAAGGAATCATCGTAGTTGGTCATGGTGACATAATGCAACGGAATGCACTTCATGTCGAACTCCGGAAAATCTTGTTGGTGTAGTACCTGCGTAATTTCTCTGCAACGATCTGTGCGGTAGTTGAAGCAGATGACAACATCGTTCGGATGAATAATCGCAACAGGCTGACCGCTCGCGTCGGCAATGAAAGCCGGTTCAATAAACTCATCGGTGACTCCCTTAGCATAAGCGCTTTCAATTATCGTAGAGGCTGATATTCCCGCTGCACCAATTCCATGAATCATCAAATCGTAAGCCTTCTTCACGCGCTCCCATCGCTTATCGCGATCCATAGCGTAATAGCGTCCACAAACGGATGCCATCTTCACTGGCCCACCTTCAATGTGCTTTTCAATAGCGCCGATGTAGCCCAGACCGCTCTTCGGGTCTGTATCACGACCGTCCGTAAATGCATGGATGTAGGTCTGCACACCTTCATAGCGTTTTGCTAAATCACAGAGCGCCATCAAATGCGTACTGTGCGAATGCACACCACCATCGCTGACAAGACCGAGCAAGTGCACATTCACACCCTTTTCAGCGGCATGAGCAAACGCGTTCAACAATGCAGTCTGCTCAAAGAAGCTTCCTTCACGAATGGCAATATTGATCTTCACCAAATCTTGGTAGACTACACGTCCTGCGCCGATATTCATGTGCCCTACTTCACTGTTGCCCATTTGACCTTCCGGCAACCCGACAAACTCACCATCGGTTCGCAACGATGAATGCGGATAATTTGCATTGAGAAAATCTGCGTATGGTGTCTTGGCCATATGCACGGCATTACCCGAATCGGGTTTGCCCTTTCCCCAACCATCAAGGATGATTAAACACGCTTTATGCTTCATGTTGAATTACGTTCAATTTAACTGCAAAGATGCTTCCTTGCGGCAGATTGTCACTGACATCAATCTCTGCTTTATGCAATTTTGCAACGGCAGAGACGATAAAGAGTCCTAAACCGGTGCCTGAGGTCGACCGCGTTTCCTCATTGCCTGACCGATAGAACATTCGGAAAATATTCTTGCGCTCCTGCGTTGTGATACCCTTGCCTGAATCGGCTACCGTCAGGGTCATTTTATGATCTGTACGGTGAAGACGCACAAACACTGGCGCATCTACACCTCCATACTTGAATGCATTATCCATCAGATTGACCACCAGTGCCGACAACATTTGGTCGTCGCCTAAAACGGTGACTCCCGCAGTAATTTCCGCTTCTAGTCGATTTGGATACAACCGTTGAAATCGCTCCACTTCGCGTTTCAGCAGCGCGCTGAAGTCTAGTGGCATTAATTCCGCAATAGCCTGTTGCTGATCCATGCGTGTTGCCAATAAAATGTTTTCCGTTAAGGATTGCAATCGTTTGGTTTCTTGCAAGGCCTGCCCCGTCATCATCTTTCTTTTATCCTCATCAATCGCGCGTGATTGCATGGTCTCCAAAAACAACTTCACAGCGGCTATGGGTGTTTTCAACTCGTGCGTTACCGCCAGCAAAAAATTTTTCTCTCTGCGGGCCTGAGCCAATTCGCTCGACACCGTTCGTTTGATATACCGAAAACCAACGGCGAGTAAAACGAAGAATACGGCACCTTCGCCGGCTACCATCCAAACCTTTTTCCGCAACAAGACGTGCTGCGCATTCACATCTGTTTGGCCCGAAAGAATGATTTCAGTATTCAATTGAATCAATTGAAAACCCCACCAAACGAGCTGCAGCAACACGTATACGGCCAACACATACAGCACGCGCAAGGCAATTTTCTCTTTCTTCATGAATCGAATTATGAATGGAACTCGGGCAAAGGTGGCTCAAAAAAAAAGCCCCTTCTCGGGGCTTTCATGATTATTTCTTCTTTTGTTCCTTCGGAGCGATGGTTGGCTTTGCACCTTCCTTCGTAGGCACATCACTACCCTTTGTTGGCTCGCCCTTCACGCCCTCTGGACGTGGGCGCGGTGCACCTTCCGGTTGACGACGTGGCATGCGCTTTTCGAATACCATGTGCGTAGCATCAGGCTTATTTTCTTTATCGTAGGTCACATAGTTCTGCTGAAACTTATACCCTAGTGAAGACAAATAATTCATAGCATCAGGCACGCTTGGGAAAACCATAGAACGCATTTCAGACAATTGCTTAATCATCTCCTTATCCGTTAAACCTGCGAGGATTTCACGACCGAAATCAGCGCGGATGGTTTGAGCACCGGCGGGATTCGTGGCCACAATCAGTTCCAAAAACAAAACCTCCGGATTGGCAATGGCGAACTTATTTTCAGGAGTTTTGGAAGCAGGCGCAACAGTTGCACCCTTGTCTTGCGCAGAAGCCAAAATAGGCATGGCCAAAAGCGCAACGATAAACAATTTTTTCATCATGGATGTTTAGATTAATTAGGGAGCAAAAATAACCGCAAGCCTCAACTAGTCAAAACATCCGATTGGGCGTTTCATTAAAATGCGTTAACGCCAGGGCCTATATAGCCTGAAATGCTCCTTCCGCCTTCCTTTTTTAAAGTATAGCACGCCGAAATCAAAGAAATCCAGGCTCAGCGATACTTCAGCTAGCGCGGCGCATTCGTTCCAGGCTCTTTCCATTTCTTCGGACCAGTGAATGTCGTCCAGAACAATAACCGTTTCCTCATGCACAACACTCAACAATTGGTTAATGTAACGCATGGTGGGCTCATAGCGATGATTACCATCGAGGAGCACAAAATCGACACGCGTCATTTTTGCGAGAACGCCGGGCAGCGCTTCATCGAAAGAGGCAGTGACAAGTTCGACGTTGTTCAAACCGATCGTTTGCCATGATTCCGCTGCCAGCTGCGCTATGGCCGGAGCTCCTTCAATGGTGACAACGTGCACATCACTTGAAGACAGCGCCAAATAAGCTGAAGTTAATCCTAGGGATGTGCCCAATTCAAGTATGAAGCACGATTGACTATGCCGCGCCAAGGTGGCCATAACCTGTGCATGACTTGCAGGCTGAAGGGCGCTCTTGGCGATGGAAGCAACACTGCGGCGTGCATGCTTGTTCACTCTGCTACCGGCACCCAGATCATTAACCTCAACTACATCCGTAGATTGCTTGAGGCGTTTTCGACACGCTTCTATCTGCTGTTGAACAGGAAACAAATTCCGCTTGCGCAAATCGTGGGTGATGAGCCGATAAACAAAGGGCGAATGAACTCCATGCGGGCCAGAGGCTTTGACAGCATGTTTGCACCACGCCAAGGTTTCGAACCAACTATCAGCGAACATGTTTCAGCGAACGGTTATAGCTCGAGCTTTTTATTGATAGCGTCAAGTTGTTTCATGAGCTCAGGCAATTTCATGAAACCGATATAAGACTTCTTGTAATCCATGAAGGCAAATGCGGGTGACCCTTGAACGATGGTTCCGGGATCCTTTATGCTGTGTGCAATTCCGCTCTGTGCCGCAATTTTAGTTCCATCGGCAATCGTAATATGACCAACGATTCCCACTTGACCGCCAATCATACAATCGCGACCAATCTTGGTTGAGCCCGCGATTCCGGTTTGTGCCGCAATCACGGTGTTCTCACCAATCTCAACGTTGTGTGCAACCTGGATAAGGTTATCGAGCTTTACTCCCTTTCTTATGATGGTAGAGCCCAGTGTAGCACGGTCTATTGCAGTATTCGCACCGATTTCAACATGATCCTCGATGATGACATTTCCGATTTGCGGCACCTTGGCGTAGTTGTTCTCCGCATTGGGCGCAAATCCAAAACCGTCAGCACCGATAACAACGCCGCTGTGCAGTGTACAATGATTACCCACAACACAATCGGCGTAGATTCTCACACCCGGAAATACTGTTGTGCCGTCGCCGATTTGAACACCGTCACCGATGTATACCTGAGGATAAATTTTACAGCCCTTGCCGATCGAAACTCGCTCACCAACCGAGACAAACTCACCCATATACACTTCATCGGCAACAACCGCACTAGCGCTCACATGAGCCAATTTGCTAATTCCCGTTTGTGGCTGTTTCAATTGATTATAGGCCTCTAGCAACTTCGCAAAACATGCGTAAGGATCCGCAACTTTAATGAGCGTCAATTGCGCGGGCAATGTTTTTTCAGGAGAAAAATCCGCAGCAACAATGGCCACGGATGCACCTGTAGAATAAATGAATTCCGTGTATTTCGGATTGGATAAAAAAGTCAATGTTCCGGGTTTGCCTTCCTCGATTTTGGCGAGCGATGACACGGTGACTTCGGGATTACCGACAACTTC
>Ga0114979_10000362_pt1 | contig 30024 bp, 28 predicted proteins | sample S_140625_EF_Meta_FD_87315 | JGI IMG/M metagenome (GOLD analysis project Ga0114979, IMG submission 87315) | Freshwater microbial communities from Lake Simoncouche, Canada to study carbon cycling - S_140625_EF_MetaG | ecosystem: Environmental > Aquatic > Freshwater > Lake | place: Lake...
CCGATGCGCGGGAAATTGCGGGCGGCAAATGACGGGCCGCTGATGATCATGTCAACCGTGCCCAGCGTGAGGCCCTGATTGATGTCGGTTTCCTTGCCAAGGGTCGAGGCCGGAAAGACCTGGATCTCATAGCGTCCATTGGTGCGTTTCTTGATTTCCTCGGCGGCCCAGACCGACTCGGTGTGATAAGGCTCTGAGGTTTCATAGACATGCGCCCATTTCAGCTTTGTCTGGGCAACTGCCGGGGAGGCGGCGCTCGCCAATGCGGCGACCGACAGCAAGACGGCGGCAATCATTTTCATGGGGGTCTCCTTCGTATTGTTGTTGCGGCCATTGTCTATGGCCACACATCCCTACCTTGTACACTCTGACGGCGCTGTGACGCAATGACCCGATGTGTCGTCCAGTGGCAATCCCTCCCTGGCTGGCTGCGTCCCTGCGAACCGACATGACCCGAATTACCAGCATCCGTGCCACGCCGGTCACCGTGCCCCTTCAGGCTCCGCTGCGGCACAGCAACGGCGCGCACTGGGGGCGTTTCGTGCGGACCATCGTCGAAGTCGAGACCGACGACGGCTATATCGGGTTGGGCGAATTCGGCGGCGGTGGCGAGGCAGCGACCGCTGCGATTGAGGGGCTGATCGACCTGCTGCGCGGACACGATGTGTTCCGGCTCGAATCGATGCGCTACGCGATCTGCAATCCGACAGCGAGTCTTTACAACAATCGCACGCAACTGCATGCGGCGCTCGAATTCGCCTGTCTCGACATCATCGGTCGCAAGCTCGGTGTGCCGGTGAGCGAGCTGCTCGGTGGGCGGGTCCGTGATTCGGTCGAGTTCGCGTCCTATCTTTTCTTTCGCTATCCCGATCCGGTCACTGGCGAGGGCGAGGTGCGCAGCGTCGAACAGCTGCTGGCGCATGCACGCGCCCTCAAGGCCGCTTATGGTTTTACCTCACACAAGATCAAGGGCGGGGTGTTTCCGCCTGCTTACGAACTCGACTGCTATCGGGCACTGGCCGAGGCCTTTCCGGGCGAACGGCTGCGACACGATCCCAACTGTGCCTGGTCGCTCGCCGATGCGATCGTGTTTGGTCGCGGCATCGAAGGTCTGAATAACGACTACTTCGAAGATCCGGTCTGGGGCATGCCGCAGATGGCCCGATTGCGCGAGTTTGTCCGCATCCCGACAGCCACCAATACCGTGGTGATCAATTTCGAGCAGCTTGCCGCCAATGTCGCGCAGCGAGCGGTCGATGTGATTCTGCTCGACACCACCTTCTGGGGCGGTATCCGGCCATGCATCAAGGCGGCAGCCGTGTGCGAGACCTTCGGCCTGGGTGTGGCCGTACATTCGTCGGGTGAACTGGGTGTGCAGCTTGCCACCATGCTTCATCTCGGCGCAGTCGTGCCCAACCTGGGCTACGCGGCCGATGCGCACTATCACCATCTCACCGACGACGTGATCAAGGGCGGCAAGATGGTCTATCGCGACGGCCAGATCGCCGTGCCCACTGAGCCCGGACTCGGTGTCACGCTCGATCGGGAAAAACTTGCCCGCTATCACGAGTTGTATCGCGAACTTGGCAGCTATGCCTACGATCGCGATCCCGGGCGCCCCGGCTGGTATCCCCTGGTACCTAATGCCGACTGGGCTGATCCTTCGCTGGCACAGCGACCATCTCTGCGTTGAGTCGGGCCGGGCAAGGGATTGCCGCGCTATCATCGCGCTCGAGCGGGCGCTTCGGTAAGCGGCTCGATCAAGCACACGAGGAGATGACATGAAGACAGGTCGACTTCAGGGCAAGCGGGTTCTGGTCACCGCCGCAGGGCAGGGCATCGGTCGGGCAAGCGTGCTGCAGATGGCGGCAGAAGGTGCGCAGGTTATTGCGACCGACGTGAATCCGGCTTTGCTTAAGGCTTATGCCGGGGTTGCCGGCGTTCAGGTCCGCGTGCTCGATGTGCTCAACGATGCGCAGGTCGCTGAGGTGATTGGTGCCCAGCCGCTCGATGTGCTTTTCAACTGCGCAGGCTGGGTGCATCAGGGCGGCCTCGAGCAGTGCACCGATGCCGACTGGGACTTGAGCTTCAATCTCAATGTCCGCGCGCAATGGAAAACGATTGCCGCGGTATTGCCTGGCATGCTTGCGCAGGGCGGCGGCTCGATCATCAATATGGCCTCGATGTGTTCGAGTCTGAAGGGCTTCACCAATCGCTTCGCCTATGGCGCGAGCAAGGCCGCGGTCATCGGGCTGACCAAATCGGTGGCCGCCGACTATGTCGGGCGCGGCATCCGCTGCAACTGCATCTGCCCTGGCACGGTCGATACACCGAGCCTTGGTGATCGCATCAACGCTTTCGATGATCCCATCGAAGCCCGCAAGATGTTCATCGCCCGCCAGCCGATGGGCCGGCTGGCCACCGCCGAAGAGATCGCACCGATTGCGGTCTATCTTGCCAGCGACGAATCAAAGTTTGCCACCGGCCAGCCGTTCATCGTGGACGGCGGGGCCATGATCTGATCACTCATCTGGAGACACCTTCATGAAGCTCGTGCGTTACGGTAATCCCGGCAAGGAAAAGCCCGGTCTCATCGATGCCGACGGCATTCTTCGCGATCTGTCGGGCGTCGTTCCCGATATCGGACCGGCGCAGCTTGCGCCCAAATCGCTCGCGAAACTTGCGCGCGTCAAGCCTGCGTCATTGCCGGCAGTGCGCGGCAAGCCGCGGCTGGGCGTGCCCTTTTCGGGCGCGACCAAATTCGTGGCAATCGGCCTGAATTATTCCGACCATGCGGCCGAGACCGGCAATCCGATCCCCAAGGAGCCGATCGTCTTTCACAAGACCCTCTCGAGCATGCAGGGCGGCAACGATGATGTGATGCTGCCGAAGGGTTCGAAAAAAACCGACTGGGAGGTTGAGCTCGGTATCGTGATCGGGACGCGTGCGCGCAATGTCACCAAGAAAGATGCGCTGTCTCATGTCGCCGGTTATTGCGTGGTCAATGATGTGTCGGAGCGCCACTGGCAGCTCGAGCGTGGACCGACCTGGGACAAGGGCAAGGGTTTCGATACATTTGGCCCGGTCGGCCCCTGGCTCGTTACCGCGGATGAGGTCGGTAATCCTGGACGTCTCGACATGTGGCTCGACGTCAATGGCCAGTCACGCCAGCGCGGCAACACCAAAACCATGATCTTCGATTGCGCGACGCTGGTGGCTTATGTCAGCGGCATCTTCACGCTCAATCCGGGCGACATCATCACCACCGGCACGCCGCCTGGCGTGGGCACCGGCATGAAACCGCCGCAGTTCCTCAAGGCAGGCGATGTCGTGACGCTCGGCATCCAGGGCCTGGGCGAGCAGCGTCAGCTCATCGTCAAGTACGCCTGATCAGGGTCGAGGCTGCCTCATGTCCGGTCCTGTTCTGCTGCTCAGTGCGCTTCACGAGCCCACGCAACGTCGGCTCGAGGAGCACTACCAAGTCCATCACCTCTACAAGGCGACCGACAAGGCCGCGCTGCTCGCATCCCTCGCCGGGCAATGCGAGGTGGCGGTGACCACCGGCGGCCGGGGCATCGATGCGGCCACGATGGCGGCGCTGCCGGGACTCAAGCTGGTCGCCTGTTTCGGCGTCGGCGTCGATGCGATCGACCTGGCTTACTGCAAGGCCCATGGCATTGCGGTCACCAACACCCCCGATGTTCTGACCGATGATGTGGCCGATCTCGCCATTGCCCTGCTGCTCGCCTCGCTGCGTCAGGTGGTGGCCGGCGATCGATGGGTGCGCGAAGGACAGTGGGTCTCGCGCGGGCCGATGCCGATCAATCGGGGGCTGGCAGGGCTGCGCGTCGGCATCGTCGGTCTGGGTCGGATCGGTGCGGCGATCGCGTTGCGCTGCACGGCCTTCCGGACGCAGATTGCCTACCACGGGCCCAACCGCAAATCGGTCGACTGGCCTTACTACCCCGAGCTGCTCGAGCTTGCACGATGGTCCGATGTGCTGATTGCGGCAAGTCCGGGCGGTGAAACAACCCGCGGACTGATCAGTCGTGAGGTGCTCGAGGCGCTGGGCCCGAACGGGCACTTCATCAACATCGCCCGAGGTTCGGTTGTCGATCAGGCCGCTCTGGTTTCGCTGCTGAGTTCGGGCGGGCTGGCCGGTGCCGGGCTCGATGTCTTCGAGAACGAACCCCATGTCCCCGCCGAGCTGATCGCCATGCCGCATGTGGTCTTGCAGCCGCATCAGGCCAGTGCTACCCGTGGCACCCGCGATGCGATGGGCGGGCTGGTGCTGGATAACGTCGACGCCTGGTTCGGCGGCCGCAAGCTGCTCACCCCGGTCTGAAGCGGGCGATGCCTTGAGCCCCGCTTATCGGGGCAAGGCGGGGCGCCTCACGCCTCGGGCGGATGTGGGACAGCGGCGCTATCGGTCTCGCCTGCCTGCCGAGTGAGCGGCGTCTCGTTCTCGGTCGGGGTGACGGCGGACGAGTGAGCCGCGCGCAGCGTTTGCTGGTAGCGAAGCGAGTGATCGCCGCGTCCGAAAAGATGGCGCGAGAGTTCTGTCAGGGCGCGCTCATAGACATCCCGTTTGAACTCGATGACCGTGTCGAGGGGAATCCAGAAGTCGTGCCAGCGCCACGCATCGAATTCGGGATGCTCGGAAGCACGCAGATTCACATCGGAGTCGTGGCCGGCCAGTCGCAGCAGGAACCAGATCTGCTTTTGCCCGCGATAGTGGCTGCGATAGTCGCGGCGTATCCAGGTCCTGGGAACGTCGTATCGCAACCAGTCGCGCGTGCGACCCAGAATGCGAACGTGCTCGGGCCGCAGCCCGACTTCTTCGTGGAGCTCGCGATACATCGCCTGTTCGGGCGTTTCGCCGCGCTGGATGCCGCCCTGAGGAAACTGCCACGCATGCTCTCGAATGCGCTTTCCCCAGAACACTTCGTCGCGCTGATTGACGAGAATGATCCCGACATTTGGGCGATAGCCATCCTTGTCCAGCATGGTCGAGCCCCTGATCCCTTAAACTCGGATCGATTATATCGATGAAGCGCGCCATTAGCGCCCCTAATTCACGCCATGAAAGCCTCCCAGTTTCTGATCTCGACCCTGAAAGAAGCCCCCGCCGATGCCGAAGTGGTCAGCCATCGGCTAATGATGCGGGCCGGCATGATCAAGCGACTGGCCGGTGGGGTCTACACCTACATGCCGATGGGGCTGCGGGTCATCCGCAAGGTCGAGGCGATCATTCGCGATGAAATGGACCGTGCCGGTGCGATCGAACTTCTGATGCCAGTCATTCAGCCGGCAGAACTCTGGCAGGAGTCGGGGCGATGGGAGCAGTACGGCCCCGAGTTGCTGCGCGTCAAGGATCGGCATGGCCGCGATTTCATCGTGCAGCCGACCTCGGAAGAGGTGATTACCGACGTGGCACGCCAGGAACTGCGCAGCTACCGGCAGATGCCGAAAAATTTTTATCACATCCAGACCAAGTTTCGCGATGAGCGCCGGCCGCGCTTCGGTGTGATGCGCGGACGTGAATTCACGATGAAGGACGCCTATTCCTTTGATCGCGACCGCAGTTCGGCACTGGCGAGTTATCAGGTCATGTTCGAAGCTTATGGCCGGATCTTCGATCGGCTGGGACTGGCGTTCAGGGCGGTTGCAGCCGATACCGGCGCCATCGGCGGCTCGGCGAGCCACGAGTTTCAGGTTATCGCCGCGACTGGCGAGGATGCGATCGCCTGGTGCCCCGAATCCGACTATGCCGCCAACGTCGAACTGGCCGAGGCGCTGCCGCTGCTTGCCGCGCGCGCCGCGCCTGCGCAGGCGCTGACATGTACTCCCACGCCCGGAAAGGCGCGCTGCGAAGACGTGGCCGAACTGCTCGGGATACCGCTGGAGCGCACGGTCAAGTCGCTGGTGCTGGCGGTCGATGAGCGCGAACCGGTCAAGGACGGCGACGATTCGGGTGCTGCTGCCCGGGTCATCGGCACGAAGGTCTGGTTGCTCCTCATCCGGGGCGACCATGAGCTAAACGAAATCAAGGCCGGCAAGGTACCGGGTCTGGCGGGTTTTCGCTTTGCCAGCGAAGCCGAGATCGTCTCGCACTTCGGGTGTCTGCCGGGTTATCTGGGGCCGATCGCAACCGTCAGGCCGGTGCATCTGGTGGTCGATCGCACGGTCGCCAACATGAGCGACTTTGTGTGTGGCGCCAATCAGATCGACCATCACTACACTGGCGTCAACTGGGGTCGTGACCTGCCGGTGCCGGGTGAGGGGGCGATCGTGCTGGCCGATCTGCGTAATGTGGTCGAGGGCGACCCGTCTCCCGATGGTCGCGGTACGCTGTCGATCCAGCGTGGTATCGAGGTCGGGCATGTTTTCTATCTCGGCACCAAGTATTCGTCGGCAATGAATGCGGTCTTTGTCGATGAAGACGGCAAGTCCAGGCCGATCGAGATGGGGTGCTACGGCATCGGTGTGACCCGCCTGCCGGCGGCTGCGATCGAGCAGAAATACGACGAAAAAGGCATCGTCTGGCCTAGGTCGATCGCACCGTTCGAGGTCGTGATTACGCCGTTGGGCTATTTGCGCTCGGAAAACGTCCGCAGCGCGGCCATCGCTCTGTACGATCAGTTGATGGCGGCGGGCATTGACGTGATTCTCGACGACCGCGATGAGCGGCCGGGCGCGATGTTCGCTGATTGGGAACTGATCGGTGTACCGCTGAGGGTCACGATCGGCGAGCGTGGTCTCAAGGACGGGCAGGTCGAACTGACGGTTCGACGGGGCATGTCCATGACGCTGGCGCCGCTGGCCGGGGCGGCGCAGGCGGTGAAAGACTTGCTCCAGACGTGCTGAGACCACTTCGCGATATTTTTCAAATCTCCTTTTCAGTCCGGCGCGCGCTGCACGGTGTAGCCATGCTCGTCGCAATATCAGGCTCGCTGCTGACAGGCGACCCCGCCGTGGCAGGTGCCCAGGTCAACGAGCAGCTGTCCGATTCGGTGCGCAGCGCATTGGCCGCCGCGCTTCGCGATCGGTCGCCTCCCGAGCCGCGTTATGTTTCCGGCCTCGAGAAAGTCGACTGGCTGTCCGGCATGGCCGAGCGGCTGCCGGCGCGTCACAAGCCGAGTCATCTCGAACGCGTCGAATTCTTGCAGATGGCACGCTACGAGGCGCAGCGCGCCGGGCTTGATCCGCAGCTGGTGCTCGCCCTGATCGAGGTCGAAAGCAATTTCAGGCGTCATGCCATCTCGAGCGCCGGCGCGCGCGGCTATATGCAGGTCATGCCCTTCTGGACTCGCGAAATCGGTGACGGTAATCCTGCAGGTCTGTTCGATTCGCGAACCAATCTGCGCTATGGCTGCGTGATTCTGCGCCATTACATCGATATCGAGCGCGGTGATCTCTTTCGGGCGCTCGGGCGATACAACGGCAGCCTTGGGCGGCCCGAATATCCCAACCTGGTGTTGTCTGCCTGGCGGCGCTGGAGCTATGACAATGGCCGCGTGCTGAAAGCCCAGCAAACAGCGGTGTCGCCGGTGTTGACACCCGCATTGACATCGACTGCCAGCCTTGGCCCGGTGGCCAGCCGCTAGCCGCTACCTGATCGCTCGGCATCGGCGCCTGCATCAGCCTTATCAGCCTCATCAGCCTCCCAGCACAGCGACGGTAAAGCGCGAGACGCAGGTCAATCGCTGCGCCTCGTCGCGAATCTCGATTTGCCACACATGGGTGGTGCGGCCGATATGAATTGGCCGGCACACGCCGATCACCCATCCCTCTGTGACCGATCGGATATGGTTGGCATTGATGTCGAGCCCGACCGGCCGTTGCCCGGGTGGCAGACACAGCGAGGCGGCAACGCTGCCGAGTGTTTCGGCCAGCACGACCGATGAGCCGCCATGCAAGATGCCCGCGGGTTGCTTGGTACGGGTATCGACCGGCATGCGCGCGCTCAGCATGTCGGGTGTCATCTCCAGAAATTCGATGCCCAGATGATCGACGACCGTTCCGATGTGGCGGGCCTGCAGAGCCTTGAGGTCGATGATGCGCATGCCGCGCGAGGAGCGTGAAGCGCTCTCGGCATCAGTGACGGTGGCGGCGATGGCGGGTGATTGGCGGTCGGTCATGGCAAAGTGGGAGGCGTCTCGATGACCTGATCTTAACCCCTCTCATTTTTCAATCCCCACCATGACACGATCCGTCTATCGCCACTACGACCAGAGTGCGCTCGATGCGCAATACAACAATCGCCAGAAAGTGCCAGGGTTCCAGGGGCAGATCGATCGCTGGACAGCCGAAGGCGAACTCGCGCGTCGCACGCTCGCGCCGCGGCTCGATGTGCGCTATGGCGATGGGTCGGCCGATCTGCTCAATGTCTTTCCGGCCGCGGGTCCTCATCCTGCGCCGGTTCTGGTGTTCATCCATGGCGGTTACTGGATGGCGTTGAGCAAGGCCTCGACCGATTACGTCGCGCTCGGCCTCGTGCCGAAGGGTGTGGCGGTAGTCAACATCGATTACAGCCTGATGCCGTACGTGCGCATGGACGAGGTTGTGCGGCAAGCGCGCGCGGCGGTCGCCTGGACGCTTGCCAATGCGGCATCCTTTGGTGGCGATCCGAGGCGGGTCTGGGTCGCGGGTCATTCGGCCGGCGGCCATCTGAGTATGGCTGTCGCCGCCACCGACTGGGCCACGCACACCGAAGTGCCGCCAGGCCTTGTGCCGGCAGGCGGCTTTTCGTTCAGCGGGCTGCACGATCTGGAGCCGATCCGGCACTGCTATCTGAACGACACTCTCGCGCTCAGTGAGACCGAGGCCCTGCAAAACAGTCCGATTCTGATGAGCGCCCCAGCGCAAGGCGACTGGACCCTGCGGGTGGGAGAACTGGAAGGTCCCGAGTACCTGCGCCAGGCGAGCGACCTGGCCGCCGCCTGGGGCTCGAACGGCAAACGTCGAGTCAGGGTTGAAGTGGTGAGCAGTGCCGATCATTTCTCGATCGTGGCTCCGCTGTCTGACCCCGCGTCAGCCTTGGTCGGCGAGTTGCTCGACTCGATGGGAAAGGCCGAGTCGCGCTGAAATTTTCGGGCTCAGGATTCGCCTCAGCCGATCAGCTTGCCCGGATTCATGATGCCAAGGGGATCGAAGGCATTTTTGATCGTGTGCATGAGGGCAAGTTCAACCGGCGATTTGTAGCGCAGCATCTCGTCGCGCCGCAGCACGCCGATGCCGTGTTCGGCCGAGATCGACCCCGAGTTGGCCGCGACTGCGTCGTGCACCAGCGCATTGATGTCGTCCTGCATCGCCAGAAAAGCGTCTTCATCCATGCCCAGCGGCGGCGAGACGTTGTAGTGAAGATTGCCGTCACCCAGATGCCCGAAGACCACCATACGCACGCCGGGAAACTGCCGGGCCAGCGCCGCGTCGGTGGCGGCAACGAAGTCCCCGATCGATGAGATCGGCACCGAGATGTCGTGCTTGATGTTCTTGCCCTCGGCGGCCTGCGCCTCGGAGATATTCTCGCGCAGCGCCCAGAACTTTCGCGATTGGGCAATCGATTGCGCGATCAGGGCATCGGCGATCAGCCCCGATTCAAAGGCCTGCTCCATCAGCGCATCGAAGCGCTCGGTGGCATGCGCCTCGCTTTGCGAGTCGGAGGATTCGAGCAGCACGCACCAGGGGTGCTGTGCATCGAAGGGTGCCGCGCAATCGTTAAAGTGACGCACCACCAGCGACAGACACATCTGCGACATCAACTCAAAGCCGGTGAGCGCTGGACCGAGCATCGACTGCGCAAGCTCAAGCAGCTTGAGTGCGGCATGGGGTGAGGCCAGCGCGGCGAGTGCGGTGACCTGGGCGGCCGGCTTGGGAAAGAGCTTGAGGGTGGCGGCGGTGATGACGCCGAGCGTGCCTTCAGAGCCGATGAACAGATCGCGCAGGTCGTAACCAGTGTTGTCCTTGCGCAGGCCGCGCAGACCATGCCAGACCTCGCCGCGCGCGGTGACCACCTCCAGGCCCAGACACAACTCGCGGGCATTGCCATAGCGCAGCACGCCGGTGCCACCGGCATTGGTCGAGAGATTGCCGCCGATGGTGCAGCTGCCCTGTGCGGCAAGCGAGAGCGGAAACAGCCGGCCTGCGGCGTCGGCAGCCGATTGCGCGGTGGCCAGCACGACGCCGGCCTCGGCGGTGAGGGTGTTGTTGATCGGATCGATGGCACGGATGCGGTTCATGCGGGCCATCGACAAGACCACCGACATGCCCGAGTCGTCGGGCACCGATCCGCCAGTCAGGCCGGTGTTGCCGCCCTGGGGCACGAGCGGTATTCGCTGCTCGGCGCACCAGCCTACGAGTCGGGCGACCTCCTCGACATTTGCTGGCTGCACGACTGCTCGTGCGCGACCGACATAACGCTTTCGCCAGTCGAGCAGGAAGGGGGCGGTGTCGGCGGGGTCGGTCAGGACGCGGCCGATGTCGGCAGGCAGATCGAGCGGGTTCATCAGTGGATTATGCCCGCGCCAAAGTGTGACGAAAGTCATGTCCAATCCGAGCGCAACCGGCGGCTGCTATTCGGCCGGCTTTCGTGCCGACAATGTGCTGGCGCTGGAGATTGCCGGCCACGCCTTCGGCCTGAATATTTTGAGCGCTGCCTCGCTCGCACGCATTACCGTCCCGGTACCGGCCACGCTGCCCCTGATCGGCCTCGGTCTGGTCGCATTCGGTGGTCTGAGCCTGCGTCGTCGCCCGGTCTGAGCGGCCTGAGGGTCTGATTGCCTGATGCCCGGACGGCTGCGCTTGAACTTCAGCTAGCGCATGCCGCCGGGCATCATGCCTTTCATGCCCCGCATCATTTTCGCCAGCCCGCCCTTTTGCATCTTTTTCATCATTGCCTGCATCTGGTCGAACTGCGCCAGCATGCGGTTGACGTCCTGTACCTGAACGCCGGCACCGACCGCAATGCGCCGCTTGCGGCTGGCCTTGATGAGCTCGGGCTTGGTTCGCTCGGCGGGCGTCATCGAATGAATAATGCCCTGCATGCGCCGGATATCCTTTTCGGCGCGTGTCATGTCGGCCTGTCCGGCTGCAGCCTGCATCTGTGCCGGCAGCTTGTCCATCATCGATGACAGGCCACCCATCTTCTTCATCTGGCTGATCTGTGCGAGGAAGTCGTTCAGGTCGAATCGGCTGCCACCCTTGAGCTTGTCGGCCAGGCCGCGGGCGGCCTCATGGTCGACGCTGGCTTGCGCCTGCTCGACCAGCGCGAGGATGTCGCCCATGCCGAGGATACGGTTGGCCATGCGGTCGGGATGAAAGGCATCCAGACCATCGAGCTTTTCGCCGGTGCCCACGAACTTGATCGGGCAGCCGGTGATCGCCTTGACCGAGAGCGCAGCACCGCCGCGTGAATCGCCGTCGAGCTTGGTCAGCACCACACCGGTCAGCGGCACCGCCTCTTTGAATGCGCGCGCGGTATTGACTGCGTCCTGGCCCTGCATCGCATCGACCACGAAGAGCGTCTCGATCGGCTTGAGTGCACCATGGAGTGCGGCGATCTCGGCCATCATGGCCTGGTCGATGCCCAGGCGTCCGGCGGTGTCGACCAGCACCACATCGTGATAGTGATTGCGCGCCCACAGCACCGCGGCTTGCGCGATATCGAGCGGCTTCTGGTCGGGGCTGGACGCAAAGAAGTCGGCGCCGGCCTGCGCGGTGACGGTCTTGAGCTGGTCGATCGCGGCCGGGCGATAAACGTCGCACGAGACCGTCAGCACCTTTTTCTTTTTTTGCTCGCGCAGCCACTTGGCGAGCTTGCCGACGGTGGTGGTTTTGCCCGCGCCCTGAAGGCCGGCCATCAGGATGATCGCCGGCGGCTGGGTCGCAAAATTGAGCTCGGCGGTTGTGCCACCGATCAGTGCCGTGAGTTCGTCGTGGACCACACCGACCAGTGCCTGGCCGGGTGACAGGCTGGCCAGCACCTCCTGGCCGAGCGCCTTCTCGCGCACTTTGGCGATGAAGTCGCGCACCACCGGCAACGCCACATCGGCCTCGAGCAGCGCGATGCGGATCTCGCGCAGCATCTCCTGGGTGTTGGCTTCGGTGAGGCGCGCTTCGCCGCGCATCGTTTTGACGACACGGGCAAGCCGCTGGGAGAGATTATCGAACATGGGCCTGCGCTACACTTCCAACACTGTGATCGAACCCATTGTACTGATTCTGTTTTTCGTGCCCGCGGCGCTTTACGCGGTGGCATGGATCGCATCGCGCAAGTCGGCCACCCTGACCGCACAGAACCTCGGTGCGGTGGTGGCCGCGCAGGCCTCTCCACGCCCCGACTGGATGCTGCTGGCCGCCATCGTCCTGCATGGCGCCTCGCTGGCCTGGCCCTGGGGCGACGGCGGCTTTCGCTTCGGCTTTGCCAAAGCGCTGTCGGCCATGCTCTGGATCGGTCTGGTGATGCTGTGGTTCGAAAGCCGCAAGGTGCATCTGGTGGCGATGCGCCTGATGTTGCTGCCGCTGGCCATCATTACGCTGTTGCTGCCGCTGGCGTATCCGGGCGCCGACTTCGGCCCGCTGTCACATCGTCCGCTCTTCGTGCCGCATCTGCTGGCTGGCACGCTCGCTTATGGCGTGCTGATGCTCGGCGCGCTCAATGCCGTGCTGATGCTCGGTGTGCAGCGCGACCTGCAGCGTCCGATCACCGACGCACCCCAGGGCGCGATGTCGCGCTTTCTCGGTCAATTGCCGCCCCTGATGGTGCTCGAGCGGGTGCTCTTTCACTTCATTGGCGTCGGTTTCGTGCTGTTGCTGATCACCACCCTGAGCGGCATGCTGTTTTCGGAGCAGGTCTTCGGACGGCCCTTCGTGCTCGAGCACAAGACCCTCTTTTCCCTGATTTCGCTGGTGTTTTTCGGCGTGCTGCTGGCGGGCCGCGCGACCCGTGGCTGGCGCGGACGCATTGCCATGCGCTTTACGATCGGCGGGTTCATTTTGCTGCTGCTGGCCTATGTCGGTAGCCGCTTTGTGCTCGAGGTGGTGCTGCATCGTTTCTGATCTGACGCGTCATTCGCGCTCCGAAGGGGTCTGACATGGGCAAGTTGCTGGGGTGGGTGCTGGTTGGCTTGCTTGTCTGGTTTGTCTGGCGTTTCATGGTGATCAGCAAGCGCCGGGCCGAGCGGGCCAATGGCGGTGAATCGCCTGGTGCCGACGCCGCGCCCTCGAGCCAGGGCGGGCGCCGCGATACCTCTGTGTCTGACAAGTCGCCCGAGATGATGATGCAGTGCGTGGTCTGCGGCGTGCATCTGCCGGCCACCGAGGCGGTTTTTTCGGGTGGCCGGGTGTTTTGCAGCGAGGCGCATCGCAAACAGGGCGCGCCTGCGCAGGCGGACGCTGCGACGCGACGAGACGGGTCCTGACGTGCCCTGGCAGGCTCAGGGCAGCGATTCTCGCCTGAGCGAATTCTGGCGCCCGCTTCGCTACTTTTCGCTCGCACGGGTCGTGGTGGCGGGTGTACTGCTCGCCTATTTGCCGTTGATGCGCAACGCTTTCGGCATCGGGTCGAGCGGCGACTCAACGGTGTTCCAGGCCGCAGCGATCGGCTATCTGGTCTTTGCGATACTTCTGCTGCGCGTCTCCAGACCGGGTCGATTTCGGCTCGAGGTGCTGGTGCTCGCTCAGGTGACGGTCGATCTGGTCGCGCTGGCTATCCTGATCTATGCCGGCCGAGGCTTGTCGGATGGCCTGGCCATGCTGCTGGTGCTACCCAATGCCGGTGCGGCCATCCTGATCGGTCGACGAGCATCCCTGTTCTTTGCATCCCTGTCCTCGATCGTCCTGATACTGATGGCGGTGTTTCAGTGGTTTCGCGGCGAAGTGACCGAAGTGGCGATCGCACAGGCCGGTCTGATTGCTGCAGCGTTACTTGCCATGGTTCTGATCGTTGGCCGACTTGCCTCGCTGCTGGCTGCCCAGGAGCGGCTGGTTGCCAAACGGGACGAAGACCTGCGCAATCAGCTTGCAGTGACCCAGGCGGTGATCAGTGAGCTGCACGACGGAGTGCTGGTGCTGGGTGATCACGGCGAGGTCAGGGCGATCAATCGCTCGGCCAGGGTGATGATGGCGGCGGTCGAGGGTGACGATTCGCTGCCGGGCCTGCCGTCGCTCTGGTCGGCGCTGCAGCGGCCGGCAAGCCTTGATCAACAGCTGTCCCGTATCGTGAGTCCTGATTCGAACGGTGAAAGCGATGACATGCGACCGATGTCCGCTGGCCGTGTCGTGACCTTTTCGGTGATACCCGGGGCGAACCAGCCTGAACGGCTGCTGCGCGCGCGTCAGCTCGATACACTTTCTGGCGGGCGCGATATCGTGGTCGTGGTCGAAGACCTTGGTCGGCTCGAACGGCGTGCACAGCAGCTAAAGCTGGCCTCGATGGGGCGGCTGTCGGCCTCGATCGCCCACGAGATCCGCAATCCGCTGGCAGCCATCCGCCATGCCAACGGACTGCTCGGCGAGCGGCTCGACAGTCCGGCGCAGAAGCGGCTGGCAGGAATCGTCGAGGACAATTGCGTTCGGATCAATCGCATCATCGAGGATGTGCTGTCGATCTCGCGTCGCGGGTCGGCTGCGCCCGAGCCGATCGCCGCCGCCGCCTTTCTCTCCCGGTTGATCGCCGAGTATGTACTGCAGTCAGGCGTCGATCCGGCCCGGGTCGAGTGTCTGATCGAGTCTGATCAGCCGATCTGGTTCGATGCCGGCAATCTGCGTCAGATCATCCTCAACCTGCTTGGCAATGCCTTGCGTCACTCGAGCGAAGCACCGGGTGCGGTTCGAATCACCTGGTCGCACGAGCGTGGCGCGTTGGCCCTGTCGGTGAGTGATGATGGGCCCGGTGTGCCGCAAAGCGTGCGCGAGCATCTTTTCGAGCCCTTTCTCACGACCGAGGCGCGCGGCACCGGGCTCGGCCTGCATCTGACCCGTGAGCTTTGCAATGCCAATGCTGCCCGTATCCGTTATCTGCCAGCAGGCGATAATCCGCCGGTCCGCAGCCAGTTCATCATCGAACCGGCATTGCTCCCTTCCGGCCTTGGGCGATGAATCCATCCACTCCTTCTGATGTCTCCCGATCGCCCTCGCGAGGCAGGCGCTCTCCTCGCGTGCTGGTCGTCGACGATGAAGCCGATCTGCGCGAACTGCTTGAGTTGACGCTTGTCGGTATGGGCCTCGATGTCGACTGCGCCGCCGATCTCGGGCAGGCGCGGCAACTGCTGGTTTCCTGGCGCTACGACTTGTGCCTGACCGACATGCGTCTGCCCGACGGCGACGGTCTGTCGCTGGTATCAGAGATCGGCGCAGCGCATCCCGAAACACCGGTCGCGGTGATCACGGCGTTCGGCAGCGCCGAGACCGCGGTCGCAGCGCTCAAGGCTGGTGCCTTCGACTACCTGCCCAAGCCGGTTGCGCTCGATGCGCTGCGCACCTTGGTGCGGTCGGCGCTGCGCCTGTCGGCCCTTGGTGATCCATCGGCCGATTCGCAGTCAGCGACCCTTGCTGCGCCTGTTGCCGCAGATCGGCTTGCCGGCGCGGCCAGCTCCAGGGTTCCTGCTGGGCAGCGAAGCGTCGATGCCGAATCCGGCGGGCTCTTTGCGGCCTCGCTGATGACGACATCTGCTGTCGGTCCGGGTCAGCTTCTGGGTGTCTCGAGTGTCATCGAAGTCGTACGGGAGAGCATCGGTCGGCTGGCCCGCAGCATGGCGCCTGTGGCAATCACCGGCGAGTCGGGGTCAGGCAAGGAACTGGTTGCCCGCCTTATCCATCAAGGCGGCAGCCGTGCCGATCGGCCCTTCATCGCGGTCAACTGCGGCGCCATCCCGGAGGCGCTCATGGAGTCCGAGTTCTTCGGGCATCGTCGCGGCGCCTTCACCGGCGCCGATCAGGACCGGGTCGGCTTTTTTCAGGCTGCCAGCGGCGGCACATTGTTTCTCGACGAGGTGGCTGACCTGCCGCTGGCGATGCAGGTCAAGCTGCTCAGAGCCATTCAGGAGCGCTGTGTGCGGCGGGTGGGCGCCACCGTCGAGGAGCCGGTCGATGTGCGGATCGTCAGTGCCACCCATCAGGATCTTGCGCGCTGCGTGGCCGAGGGCCGGTTTCGCCAGGATCTCTACTATCGGCTCAACGTCATCGAGCTGCGGGTGCCTGCTCTGCGCGAGCGCTTGACCGATATCCCGTTGCTGGCCAATGCCTTGCTGGCCAAGCTGGCCGGTCGCGCCGGCCTGAGGGCTGTGCCGCGTCTGTCATCGATCACTCAGAGTTATCTGCAGACCTATCAGTTCCCGGGCAATGTCCGCGAACTGGAGAACATTCTCGAACGTGCCATCGCGTTCTCGAATGGTGAGGTGATTAACGTCGAAGACCTCGGCTTGCGCCCCGACATCGTGGATGTTGCCGACGATGAGGAGGTGGTCGACGCCTCGTCAGGTGAGTCGCCGTCCACCTCGGCATCGGCGCTGATGTCCGGCCAGAGCGACGCGGTGGCAGGCCGGTCAGGGCCGCCGTTGATGTCCGACGACGGTATCCCGGTGTCGCTGCCGAACTATCTAGAATGGCTCGAGCGCGAGGCGATCTCCCGTGCCCTTGAAAAGACCCGCCAGAACCGCACGGCTGCGGCGCGCCTGCTCGGTATCAGTTTTCGGGCCCTGCGTCATCGGATGCAGCGGCTCGACATGCAGTGAGCAGGACAGCGCACATCGATGCCGATGGCTGGGCGCCGCGCGCACGGCGCGTGCCTTCGCCCAATCATGACCGGCGACCCGATGCGGCCGTGGTTGATCTGCTCGTGATTCACCATATCAGCTTGCCCGCCGGCTGCTTTAGCGGCGATTCGATTGAGCGACTCTTTACCAACCGCCTCGACACCGCATCGCATCCCGGGTTCGAGTCGCTCGCCGGCTTGCGGGTGTCCGCACACTTTCTGATCCGCCGTCGCGGCGAACTGGTTCAGTTCGTGTCGGGGGATGATCGGGCCTGGCACGCCGGGCAATCGTGCTTTAAGGGCCGTGAGCGCTGCAACGATTTTTCGATCGGTATCGAGCTTGAGGGAACAGGGGAGCGACCCTTTACTCAGGCGCAGTATCGGGTCCTTGCCGGCCTCACCGCGATGCTCGTCTTGCGATGGCCCTTGCGTTTTGTCGTCGGTCACAGCGACATTGCCCCTGGACGCAAGCACGACCCCGGTCCGACATTCGACTGGGCTCGCTATATGGGGATGACCAAACCATGCGGCCTTGAGCGAGTATTCGACTCGCCAGACCGCTTCTGGCCTGGATTGTGAACGAAGTGTTACGGAACGATGCGGGTTACCGGAGCATTTCCATCCTTCTGACAGGCAGTTGCTGGCTCTGACAGACCGAATCAAGGCGCCGTGCGGCTTGTGGGCGAGCCGCTCCGAACCGTTGCGAAAACCAACTGTATTTCGGTTTTTCGAGCTTGCGATCGGTCAGCGCAGGCACTAGAATTAGTTCACACTTCACCATCAAACCCCAGATCTAGTGCCCCGCATTCATTTCGATGCGACAGGGTTCAGGAACGATTTTTCTCTTGAAGTTCGTTTTGGTCAGTCATTTTTTCGTGCCGGCTGCTTGATCCGGCATTCGGTCAATACCGATCACGCGACAGCGCGGGCCGGTCATTATTGAGGAGCACACCCGATGCAAAATGTTTCAGGAATCGCGCAGCGGTCGTCCATTCTGACAACCGGGTCTTTTTCCACGGTTGTTACCGACGCCTCTGACGGTCGCCCTGACGCGGCGAGGTTCGTCGACTTCAAGGTCATCCGCCGTAACGGCTCGGTTGTGGGTTTTGAGCCGGGCAAGATTGCGGTGGCGATGACCAAGGCCTTTCTGGCGGTGAGCGGCGGCCAGGGTGCGGCCTCGGCGCGGGTTCGCGAACTGGTTGAGCATCAAACGCAGTCGGTGGTCGGAGCGCTGATGCGCAACAAGCCGGCCGGCGGCACCTTCCATATCGAAGATATCCAGGATCAGGTCGAATTGGCGCTGATGCGCTCGGGCGAACACGAGGTGGCCCGGTCCTATGTGCTGTACCGTGAAAAGCGGTCGCAGGAGCGCGCAGCGCGCCTGGCCCAGTCTGCGTCGGCCGGTCAGCAGACCGAAAATCGCATCAATGTTCTCGATGGCGATGTCATTCGGCCGCTCGATCAGCGCCAGCTCCATTCGCTGATTGAAGCTGCCTGTCTGGGTTTGGGCGATACCGTTCGACCCGATCAGGTGCTGGTCGAGACGCTCAAGAATATCTACGACGGCATTCCGCTCGATGAGGTCTACAAGTCCTCGATTCTGTCGGCCCGTGCGTTGATCGAGACCGATCCGGCCTACAGCCTTGTGACCGCGCGCCTCCTGCTGCACACGATTCGCCGTGAAGTACTCGCTGACGAAGTCGACCAGGCCGGCATGACCACCCGCTATGCCGAATACTTCCCGCGCTTTATCAGGCGCGGTGTCGAGGCAGGCTTGCTTGATAACCGCCTCGGACAGTTCGATCTGCAGCGTCTGGGCAAGGCGCTGCGCGCCGAGCGCGATAACCAGTTTTCCTATTTGGGCTTGCAGACGCTTTACGACCGTTATTTTCTGCATGTCGACGAGCAACGCATCGAGTTGCCGCAAGCGTTTTTCATGCGGGTGGCGATGGGGCTGTCGCTGGACGAAATCGACCGTGAATCGCGTGCGATCGAGTTCTACGAGCTCCTCTCCAGCTTCGATTTCATGAGTTCGACGCCCACCCTGTTCAACTCGGGGACACTTCGCTCACAGTTGTCGTCCTGTTACCTGACGACCGTTGCCGATGACCTTGACGGCATCTACGAGGCCATCAAGGAGAACGCACTGCTCGCCAAGTATGCCGGTGGTCTGGGTAATGACTGGACGCCAGTGCGTGCACTGGGCAGCCATATCAAAGGCACCAACGGCAAGAGTCAGGGCGTGGTGCCTTTCCTGAAGGTGGTTAACGACACCGCAGTTGCAGTCAATCAGGGCGGCAAGCGCAAAGGCGCGGTCTGCGCCTATCTTGAGACCTGGCATCTCGACATCGAGGAGTTTCTCGAGCTGCGCAAGAACACCGGTGACGACAGGCGTCGCACCCACGACATGAATACCGCCAACTGGATCCCCGATCTGTTCATGAAACGGGTGATGGAGAACGGCAACTGGACGCTGTTTTCGCCGGTCGATTGCCCCGATCTCCATGACAAGTATGGTCGCGCCTTTGAGGAGGCCTATCTTCAGTACGAGCGCAAGACAGTCACAGGAGAACTCAAGCTGTTCAAGACCGTTCCTGCGACCACCCTCTGGCGCAAGATGCTCTCGATGCTGTTCGAGACCGGGCATCCCTGGATCACCTTCAAGGATCCCTGCAACATCCGCTCGCCGCAGCAGCATGCCGGCGTCGTGCACAGCTCCAATCTGTGTACCGAGATCACCCTCAATACCGGTGATAGCGAGATTGCGGTCTGCAACCTCGGTTCGGTCAACATGGTCGCGCACATGGTTCGCTCGGCCGACGGCGTCTGGGCGCTCGATGAAGCCAAACTCAAGCGCACCATCTCCACCGCGATGCGCATGCTCGACAATGTCATCGACATCAATTACTACGCGGTGAACAAGGCGCGCAACGCCAATCTGAAGCATCGGCCGGTGGGTCTGGGCATCATGGGTTTCCAGGACTGCCTGCATCTGATGCGCACCCCTTACGCCAGCCATCAGGCGGTCGAATTTGCCGACCGTTCGATGGAGACGGTCTGCTATTACGCCTACTGGGCCTCGACCGAGCTCGCCGAGGAGCGGGGTCGCTATCCGAGCTTCAAGGGATCGCTCTGGGATCGCGGCATCCTGCCGAAAGACTCGCTCAAACTGCTCGCCGAGCAGCGAGGCGGCTATCTCGAAGTCGACGACTCCGAGACCATGGACTGGGCGTCGTTGCGCCAGCGCATTACCCAGTACGGAATGCGCAACTCGAACTGCGTCGCGATTGCACCGACAGCGACGATTTCGAACATCATCGGTGTGGGAGCCTGTATCGAACCCACCTTCCAGAACCTCTATGTCAAGTCGAATCTGTCCGGCGAGTTCACAGTGGTCAATGACTATCTTGTGCGTGACCTCAAGGAACGCGGTCTCTGGGATGAAGTGATGGTGGCTGATCTGAAGTTCTTCGACGGCAGTCTGTCGCGTATCGACCGTATTCCGGCCGATCTGCGCGAGATCTATGCCACGGCCTTCGAGGTCGATCCGAGCTGGCTGGTCGAGTGTGCATCGCGTCGTCAGAAATGGATCGACCAGGCGCAGTCGCTCAACATCTATATGGCAGGAGCCTCGGGCAAGAAGCTTCACGAGACCTATACGTTTGCCTGGCTGCGCGGCTTGAAGACCACCTACTACCTTCGCACGCAGGGTGCGACGCACGCCGAAAAGAGTACGACCGATCGGGTCGGTCAGCTCAACGCAGTGTCGGCAGAGGGGGCTGCAGGAGCCTTCTCGTATGGTGCTCAATCGCCTGCATCGGCAGGACTCGCGCCTGTTGCTGCACAGGACCCGATTGCGCCGACATTCTGCGCAATCGATGATCCTGACTGCGAAGCCTGTCAGTGATCAGCGAGAGGCTTCGATGTATGTCATCACCCATCGAAGCCTCTCGAAAGTAATCGAGTGTTGCAAGGACCCCGACGGATCAGTCGGAAAGTCAAGTTGGTGAGTGCCAACCCGTTGCATGCACAACACGTGAACCGTAAGATTCAAGCTGTGTATAACAGATGAATCTCGCGCTGGTACAAGTAGTTAAACGAACTAACTGAAGCGAGACTTTAAATGCTGTCCTGGGAAGATTCGAATTCTGTCAATGCTCCGCAACTGAAAGGCCTGGTAGCGCCACCAGTCCTTGATGCTTTTCGGACGCTCCCGGCAGCTACGTCCTACAGTCCGCCTGCTGCGGCGCCACGTGCACATGCAGGTGCGGTGCTGGCCAAGGATGAGCGCCGAGTCAGGGTTGAAGACAAGCGCATCATCAACGGCGCCGCTGACGTCAACCAGTTGGTCCCTTTCAAGTACAAATGGGCCTGGGAGAAATACCTGGCGGGTTGCGCAAATCATTGGATGCCGCAGGAAATCAACATGGAGCGCGATATCGCGCTCTGGAAAAACCCGGCTGGGCTGACCGATGACGAGCGCCGTCTGATCAAGCGCAATCTGGGTTTCTTCGTGACCGCTGATTCGCTGGCAGCCAACAACATCGTGCTCGGCACTTATCGGCATATCAGCGCCCCTGAGTGCCGTCAGTTTCTGCTGCGTCAGGCATTCGAAGAAGCCATTCATACCCACGCCTATCAGTACATCGTCGAGTCACTCGGACTCGATGAGGGCGAGGTCTTCAACGCCTATCACGAGGTGTCATCGATTCGGGAGAAGGATGAATTCCTGATTCCCTTTATCGATACCTTGACCAATCCCGAATTCGTTACCGGTACTCCCGAAAACGATCAGAAACTGTTGCGCTCGCTGATCGTCTTTGCCTGCCTCATGGAAGGTCTGTTCTTCTATGTTGGTTTTGTTCAAATTCTGGCGCTTGGCCGCCAGAACAAGATGATCGGCGCAGCCGAGCAGTATCAGTACATTCTTCGAGATGAATCGATGCACTGCAATTTCGGCATCGACCTGATCAACACCATCAAGCTTGAGAACCCGCATCTCTGGACGCCGGCTTTTCGCGAAGAGATCGTCGGCCTGTTTCATCAGGCCATCGAACTTGAATACCGATATGCAGAAGACACCATGCCGCGGGGAGTGTTGGGTCTGAATGCTTCGATGTTCAAGGAATACCTTCGCTTCATCGCGAACCGGCGCGCGCAGCAGATCGGTCTCGACCCGCTTTTCCCCGGTGCTGAAAATCCCTTTCCCTGGATGAGCGAGATGCTTGACCTGAAGAAAGAGCAGAACTTTTTTGAGCGACGCGTGACCGAGTATCAAACTGGTGGCGCATTGAGCTGGGATTGATCAGAGAATGTCCAAACCGCGGTTGACCGCATTCAGGATTTGATTTGACGGAGCCACGAGACTCATTCGAGCTTGTCACCATCCAGACCGCACTGAGCAGAGATCGTTCTGCCCGTGCGGCGGATCGGCCTCCGTCATCTCGGTTGATTCAGGCGTCCGGCCAGAGTGCCCGGCGCCTTTTTTGTGTCCGCGATCTCGCGCCGACACGAAACACCCCATTCATTAGCGTAAGGACACAAGACATTCTTCTTGCGCCGATGAATAGCCCGCACGGTGAATGGCCAGATGCCTTGCCGGAACGGGTTTCCGCGTTTTCAACTTCATCCTGAGGAGTATCCCTATGGCAACCGCCAAGAAACCTGCTGCCAAGAAGCCTGCGGCCAAGAAAGTCGCTGCCAAGAAACCGGCCGCCACGAAAGTCGCTGCGAAAAAGCCTGCGGCCAAGAAAGTCGCAGCCAAGAAGCCTGCGGCCAAGAAAGTTGCAGCGAAAAAGCCTGCGGCCAAGAAGGTTGCAGCCAAGAAGCCTGCGGCCAAGAAAGTTGCAGCGAAAAAGCCTGCGGCCAAGAAGCTTGCAGCCAAGAAGCCTGCGGCCAAGAAAGTCGCGGCCAAGAAGCCTGCAGCCAAAAAGCCTGCGGCAAAGGCGCCTGCTGCCAAGAAGCCTGCAGCGAAGAAGCCTGCTGCCAAAGCACCAGCGGCCAGAAAGCCTGCAGCGAAAAAGGCTGCCAAGAAGCCTGCAAAAAAGGTTGAAAAGCCTGCCGCTGCACCTGCTCCGGCAGCCAAGCCGCTCAACCCGGCTGCTGCCTGGCCTTTCCCGACCGGCAACAAGCCCTGATCGGCATGGATGGCGGTCGGTCGACGTTCTGATTGACCGACACACATCCCGGTGCAGGACATCGCACCGGGATCCTGATCGCGCTCTCCAGGGCGCGATTTTTTTTGTGCGACAATCCGCGCGCCATGAGTCGAATAATCTGGTTGCTGATTGAGACAGTGGGGGGGCTGCTTGCTGTCTCCTGCATTCTTCGCGCCTATGCGCATCGCGTGCATTTGAGCCCGCGAAATCCGATCTGTCAGTTCATCAATGCGATGACCGACTGGCTGGTCCTGCCACTGCGTCGACTGGTTGCTCCGACCCGCAGTATGGACTGGGCGAGCGTGGTGGCAGCGGTGATCGTCGCGGGTGTCGTGGCCCTGCTCTACTTCCTGGTTTCAGGGGCAGGACGTGCGCCCGGACCGCTCGAGGTCATCCTTGGTGCGGTCTTCTGGCTGTTGAACCGGACGATTTATCTGATCATCGGTTTGGTAATCGTTCAAGCCATTCTGTCCTGGGTGAATCCCTTCGCTCCTCTCGCGCCAGCGATCCAGCAACTGACCCAACCGCTGCTCGCCCCGATCCGAAAAATCATCCCGCTGGTCGGCGGTGTTGATTTGTCACCGCTGGCACTGATCCTGCTGCTGCAGATCCTCTTGAGCATCCTCGATCCGGCCGTGCTTACCGGATTGTTTCGCTGACGGCTGAGCCGCTCGCGAGAGCGGGTCCGCGATGCCTGGTTTTGTGCTGCAACGGGTAAGCCCTGCCAACGCAAGCGCTACCAGGGCATAGCGCCATAGACGGCGCGATATCGCGCCGCGACTGACTCCCGGTCGATCGAATGGTTCTGCGGACCATGCTGCTCGATTTTGATGGCGCCCATCACACTGCCAAGGCGCGCTGCGACTGACCATCCGAGATCAGAAGCCAGACCATAGAGCAGTCCGCCACGATAGGCATCACCGCAGCCGGTCGGGTCGACCGCGCCTGCGATCGGCACGGATGCAATCTCTTCGCGCCGGCCGCTTTGCAGCAGAATCGAGCCCTGCGCACCACGCGTGATGATCATTGCCTGAACGCTTTCGGCAAGCGCCTCTTGCGTGCGCCCGGTCTTATCGACCATCAACTGGCATTCATAGTCGTTGACCGCCAAAGCCGTCGCGCTCTCCAGAAGGGATGTCAGTTCTTCGCCCGAGAACATCGGCAGCGCCTGGCCTGGATCGAAGATCCATGGAACGCCTGCATGAGTCAGCTCTCTGGCATGGCGCAGCATGGCGTCCTTGCCGTTGGGTGCGACGATGCCCCAGGCAGACGGAAACACGGCGGCGACTTCATGCGCGCGCGCCATCGCGCCAGGGTGAAAGGCGGTGATCTGATTATCGGCAAGATCGGTCGTGATGAATGCCTGAGCAGTAAACAGGTCATCGCAGCTCAGAATCGAACTGGTGTCGATATCCAGTGCCTTGAGCCGGGCAAGGTACTCGGCGCCATCGCGGCCCACCGCCGCGAGGACTGTTGGAGAGCCGCCCAGCGCACGCAGGTTGTAGGCGATATTGGCCGCGCATCCGCCGAATTGCCGCGTCAGGCGTGGCGTCAGGAAAGATACGTTCAGCATGTGTACCCGGTCGGGCAGGATGTGATCCTTGAAATGACCGTCGAAAACCATGATCGTGTCGTAGGCGACCGACCCGCTGATGAGTACACGCTTGGACATTCAGACCTCGGAAGAAGCGTTCAGGGATAAAACAGGGCAACTGAGTAGCCGGCGGGCGCCAGCCCATCGTGTTCGAGCGCGATTCGAAGCGGCCACTCCGAGCGTCCGGCGAGACCCTGCTCAGCAATCAAGGGCTTATCCAGATAGGACTCGACTCGGATCACTTTCCGTGAAAGCAGCGCGCCGCTCGTATCGGTCAGGGTGAGCTCCATGGCTGGAAAGCCCACCACATGGCTGCTTCGATTGCGCAGGATGGCGGTCATTTGAAGGACGTTCGCTGAACGCCCAGTCTGCAATTCGAAGGATTCAATGCTCAGAACGGAAAGATCAAGCGGCGGCGAGATTTTCAGGCCCAGGGGACCGAGCAGGGTCTCGAGCGCGGCCGACATTTGCGGCGAGCGTGCAGCAATGTCGTTACGCCACCCGATCAGCGCCTGCATCAGCAGTCCGATGAGGAGCAGTGCGACAGCCACTAGCGCGAACGACGGTTGTTTGCGCGGTGCCGACTTGCCGGGATGACTGAAATCGATCGATTCGGCCGATGGCGGCGCGGGCTTCAAGGCCTCAACACTGATCGCCGGTTCGCCGGGCAGCGAGGATCCCGGCTTCTTTGGCAACGCCGGGTCGCCGCTGTGCTGCAACTCACTGATGGCAGGCGCCGTGTTGTGGCCCTGTGTTGACCCTGAAACAGTCGGCGCTCCAGCGCCTGATTCGATCACACTGAGCTGATCGGAGCCAGACGGTCTGTCTGCAGGCCGATCGGCTGTGTCTGCGGGCGGCGGCTGGCCCTGATCATCAGGTGTACCCGGCGAAAACCGGACACGGGGAAGGTTTGAGAAATCCTTGTCGCGATGAGGCGTGCGAGTGGCGTCTTTCACGCCATCGCTGACCTGATTGACGAATCCGGTGTCCGGCAGAAAAAAGGCGGTTTTGAGGTCATCGTTGCCGAGGTTGCCACCCGGTGCGCCCGCCTTGTTCGACGTTGGCGACTGATTGCTCGATGGCTCGCCGTGGGCATCAGGCAAAGACGAGCGCGGGTCGGTATTAACGCCTGCTGGTCGGGATCTGGGACCTTTGAGCGCGGACTGATCGACATACCGCAGATGGTCGATGCCGGAGAAGACGTTCTGGCACACCCCGCATCGCACCGATCCGCGGCTCAGCTTGAGCTGATCGGGGACCACCTTGAAGCTGGTCTTGCACTGGGGGCAGGTAGTCGCTAGCGCCATTGCAGCGAATCATCGGGGTTTGCTGCCGACCAGGCAAGCCCAGCCTTCGGTCATGCCTGCGACCGACATTGTCATTCGGGCGGCATAGGCCTGTGAAACCTCCTCGACTTGCCTGGCGAGCACACCCGACAGCACCAGCGTTCCGCCCGGTCTGACCAGGTCAATCAGCACAGGCGCCAGCAGTTTGAGAGGGCTGGACAGAATATTGGCCACCACGACATCAGCGGGCTCCGGGCGGGCGTCGGCGCCGGCGCGGACGTCGATGCACACCTGATTGCGTTGCGCGTTGTCACGCGCGGAAATCAATGCCTGGGCGTCGATGTCGATGCCGATGACCTTGCCCGCGCCAAGCCGTGCGGCAGCAATCGCCAGGATGCCTGAGCCGCAACCGTAGTCGATGACCGAGGCGCCCGGCAACAGTTCGCGCTCAAGCCATTGCAGACACAGTCGGGTCGTGGGATGGCTGCCGGTGCCAAAGGCCAGCCCGGGATCAAGGACGATGGCCAGTCGTCCGTCGTCGGGAAGAGCGTGCCAGCTCGGTGTGATCAGCAGGCGCTCACCGATCGGAATCGGTTCGAACTGCGATTGGGTCAGGCGAACCCAGTCCTGGTCAGGAATCGCTCTGATCTCACGCACGGCGGGCGCTGCCATGCCGAGCGCCTTGGCCGCAGTATCGAGCAGTCGCAGGGCATCGGTCTGCTCCTCGAGCATGGCGGCCAGGATGGTTCGTCGCCAGCCTGGCAAGCTCGAGGCCGCTGCGGCCGGCATGCCGGGCTCGCCATACATAGGCTGCTCATCGGGCGACTCGGCGTCGGCGTCTTCGGCCTGCACCGACAGCGCGCCGGCCTCCAGCAGTGCGTCACTCCAGGGGTCGGCATCGTCGGGCCCAACCTCGATCAGCAGTTCCTGCCATCCCGACATGGATCGCGCCCGGTCAGCCGCGACGCTGCGCGAGCTTGTTCTCGAGGTAATGGATCGAGGTCCCGCCGGCTACGAAGCGCGCGTCAGCGAGCAGGTCGCGATGCAGCGGCAAATTGGTCTGGATGCCTTCGACCACCATCTCCGACAGCGCAATGCGCATCCGCATGATCGCCTGATCGCGGGTATCGCCGAAGGTGATGACCTTGCCGATCATCGAGTCGTAGTTCGGCGGCACGAAGTAATTGGTATAGGCATGCGAATCGACCCGAACACCCGGCCCGCCCGGCGGATGCCAGCTGGTGATGCGACCCGGTGAGGGCGTGAACTTGTAAGGGTCCTCGGCGTTGATCCGGCACTCGATCGCATGGCCCGAGATCCGAATGTCGCGCTGCTTGAAGCGCAGGCGCTCGCCTGCCGCCACCCGAATCTGCTCCTGGACGATGTCGATACCGGTGATCTGCTCGGTGACCGGATGCTCGACCTGGACGCGGGTATTCATCTCGATGAAGTAGAACTCCCCGTCTTCGAACAGGAACTCGAAAGTGCCGGCTCCGCGATATCCCATCTTTCTGCAGGCTTCGGTGCAACGCACCCCGATCCGGTCGATCAGCCGACGGGCGATCCCGGGCGCCGGTGCTTCCTCGATCACTTTCTGGTGGCGTCGCTGCATCGAGCAATCGCGCTCGCCAAGATAGACCGCACTTTTAAACTCATCGGCCAGCACCTGGATCTCGATGTGGCGCGGATTCTCGAGAAACTTTTCGAGATAGACACTTGGATTGCCGAAGGCCGCACCGGCTTCGGCTCGCGTCATGGTCACCGCATTGATCAGGGCAGCTTCGGTGTTGACCACCCGCATGCCGCGCCCGCCACCGCCGCCCGAGGCCTTGATGATGACCGGATAGCCCACGCTTCGAGCGATCCGGATGATTTCCTTGGGATCGTCTGGCAACGCACCGTCGGAGCCTGGCACCACCGGCACACCGGACGCCCGCATCGCATCCTTGGCGCTGACCTTGTCGCCCATGATCCGGATGGTTTCAGGTCGCGGACCGATAAAGACGAAGCCGCTTTTTTCGACCCGCTCGGCGAAGTCGGCGTTTTCCGACAGAAAGCCGTAGCCCGGATGGATGGCTTCTGAATCGGTGACCTCGGCCGCGCTGATGATCGCCGGGATATTCAGATAACTGTCGCGCGAGGCCGCCGGGCCGATGCAGACCGACTCGTCGGCGAGCTTGACGTATTTCGCCTCGGTATCGGCTTCGGAGTGCACGACCACCGTCTTCACACCGAGTTCACGGCAGGCCCGCTGGATTCGCAGTGCGATCTCACCTCGGTTGGCGATCAGGATCTTGTCGAACATCTGATCACTCGATGATGAAGAGCGGCTGGCCGTATTCCACCGGCTGCCCGTTCTCGACCAGGATGGCCTTGACCGTTCCGGCATGGTCGGCCTCGATCTCATTCATCAGTTTCATCGCCTCGACGATGCAAAGCGTGTCGCCTTCTTTGACTTGCGACCCGATTTCGACGAAAGACGATGAGTTCGGGTTGGCCGAGCGATAGAAGGTTCCTACCATGGGTGATTTCAGGACGTGCCCGGAGGGGGCGGCCGGTTCGGCGGGCGCTGCCGCCACCGGGGCGGGCGGCGCGGCAGCAGGCTCTGCCGCTTGCATCGCCCGCGGCGCTTCAGGCGCCATCGCGACCGGATTCATCGGGGCATAGCCCATCGCCACTTGCTGCGGGCTTTTGACAATTCGAACTTTGCCGTCGCCCTCGGTGATTTCGAGTTCGGCGATCCCCGATTCGGCGACCAGGTCGATCAGTGTTTTGAGTTTGCGTAGATCCATGGGTACGGCGTCTCCCGGACTGTGTTGGATGTCGACTGCCCGCAGGCGGTCGGCGGCGCATCGGGCAGCCTTGCGGCGCTCAATGGCGAATTGAAAATGACCCGCTAATGGCGAATGGATTCGATGGCGAACTGCAGGGCGAAGCGATAGCCGCTCGGCCCGAGGCCGGCGATGACGCCGGTAGCCAGATCGGACAGATAGGAATGATGACGAAAAGCTTCTCGCTGATGAACATTGGACAGGTGAACTTCAATGAAAGGGATCGCAACTGCGGCAAGCGCATCGCGGATCGCGACACTTGTATGCGTGTAGGCAGCAGGATTGATGATGATGAAGGCAACTTCACTATCGCGGGCTGACTGGATCCGGTCGACAAGCGCGCCTTCGGCGTTACTCTGAAAGGATTCGACCAGCACGCCGCTCTCCGCTCCGGCCCTGACCAGCATCGCATCGATCTGGGCCAGGGTGGTCGACCCGTAGATGCCGGGCTCACGTGTTCCCAGCAGATTGAGGTTGGGGCCGTGCAATACCCAGACCGTCTTGTCCATGGAAATCAGAGCAGGTTTGCCGAAGATGGCGCGGATTGTGCGCTAGTTTTAGTAAAACTGTCTAGTGGACTCCGGGATGACCCCGGCTCGATCCGGCTCAGCCGAGTGCGGTGAGCTGCTGGCGCAATGTGTCGAGCTTCAGTCGGCCAACGATTCGAAAGAAGATTCGACCACGCCAGTCAATCAGGACGGTGTAAGGCAAAACCCCGGCAGCGTTACCGAATTCCCGACCAATGTCGGTGCCGCCCATGCCGGCCGCGACCAGCGGATAGGACACCGGCGTGTGGGCCGCGAAGTCGGCGATCCGGGCGGGCGAGTCGATGCCAATGCCAATCATCTTCAGGCCGAGCGGCGACCGCTCAGAGTAGAGCGCTGATAACTCCGGCATCTCCTCAACGCAGGGTGGGCACCAGGTGGCCCAGAAGTTCACGACCAGCGGACGGCCGGCGAGACCCGAGAACGCGAACGGCTTCCCCGAAGCGTCCGGCAACGACATGGCATAAAAGCGGGCAACCGCATCGTCAGGTGCGGTCGAACGCAGGCGGTGCCAGCCCGTTGCTGCGCCAAGCCCGATCGCCGTGATCCCCACGGCCCCAGCAATGATCTTGTTGCGCCGGTATCGGTTGGGGTAGTCGTTGTTCATGGTGTTTTCAAAGTGTGGTGGCGTCGATCAGGCGTTCGACGTCGATGGCCGTACCCCGTTCGGGGGGGGTCGCGCGCAACGCGCCGCGCAGATCATCGTGGCGATAGAGCGAAATCACGACCGGTTCGCGCTGCCAGTCGAGTCGCAATGCCTCCACTTCCCCCCGGCTGGCGTCGCGAAAGTGCGGCAGCTCGCCGACCTCGAAATCGAGACCGTCGTTGAGCAGGTCGATCTGAACGGCTTTGACGTC
>Ga0114979_10000364_pt1 | contig 29955 bp, 30 predicted proteins | sample S_140625_EF_Meta_FD_87315 | JGI IMG/M metagenome (GOLD analysis project Ga0114979, IMG submission 87315) | Freshwater microbial communities from Lake Simoncouche, Canada to study carbon cycling - S_140625_EF_MetaG | ecosystem: Environmental > Aquatic > Freshwater > Lake | place: Lake...
AACTCCCATCACCTACTCGCCATGAAGCGCCTCCTCGCCACCACCCTCGCCCTCGCCGCCCTAAGCCTCCACGCCCTCACGCTGGAAGCCCCTCTGCCCGCCTACGCCGCCCCCGACGCCAAGGCCCCCATCCTCGGCACCGCCCGGACCGGCACCGTCCTGACCGACGGCACCGCCCCCTCAGGCTGGGCCGCCATCTCGCTCGAAGGCCCCCATACGGTCTACGTCACGCAAAAGGATACCCTCAAAAACTTTGAGGTCCGCCCCGGCGCCGCCTACCTGTCCCAACCCCGCCCCGACGCTCCCGTGCTTGGCCTCGCCGACGAAAAAGACACCGCCGAGTTCGCCGATATCTCCGGCCGCTATAACAAATTCTCACTCAAAAAAACCCTGACCGCCTACGTCCGCGTCACCCCCGCAGACGCCACCCCAGTCGCGCGCATCGCCAGCAGCCCAGCCTCGGCTGAACCCGCCATCGCTCCAGCTCCAGCCCCAGCCGCCGCCCCTGCATTGATGCCTGATCTCACCGGCACCCTGAACAACGACATCCCCGCCGCTTCCCCCACCACCCCCGGCCAAAGCGCCCAGCTCGGCGAACCCCGCCTCGCCCGCACCTTCTTCGGCGTCGTCGCCTCAACCCGTAACCCCCTCCGCCCCCGCCGCCCCTATGATTTTCAGTTAAACGACGCCTCCGGCGCCCGCATCGCCTTCCTCGATATCTCGCGCCTCATGCTGACCGAGCAGATTGAGGCCTTCATCGACCGCCCGGTCACCCTGTTCGGCACCGCCGAGCCCCTCGGCACCACCCGCGAAATCGTAATCCGCGTCGAGACCCTTAAACTTCAATAAGCTTCTCTGCCTCCCCTCGCCCGTTCCGCCGGCCCCTACCGCCCACCCATGCAGCTCATCGACGGCAACGCCATCGCCGCCACCCTCGCCACCGAAATTAAAGCCCAGGTCGCCGCCCTCTCCGGCCGCAAACCCTGCCTCGCCCTCGTGCGCGTCGGCGAGGACCCCGCCTCCGTCTCCTACGTGAAAAAAAAGGAGAAGACCGCCGCCGAAATCGGCATCCAGAGCCGCGTCATCCTCCCACCCGTCACCATTTCGCAGACCGAACTGGAAAAACTCATCGATGACCTAAATGCCGATCCCGCGGTCGACGGCATCCTCGTTCAGTCCCCGTTGCCTAAAAACCTCGACGAGCCCGCCGCCTTCCGCCGCATCGCCGCGCATAAAGACGTCGACGGATTCCACACCCTGAACCTCGGTAAGCTCGTCCAAGAGGACGACTCTGGTTTCGTCGCCTGCACCCCCGCCGGCATCATGGAGCTACTCGCCCGCTCCGGGGTAGATTTGAAGGGGAAACACGTCGTCGTCTTGGGCCGCTCCCTTATCGTCGGTAAACCCGTAGCCCTCCTCGCCCTCCAGAAAAAAGTCGGCGCCAACGGCACCGTGACCATCTGCCACTCCGCCACTGCCGACGTCGCCTTCCTCACCCGCCAGGCCGATGTGCTAATCGCCGCCATCGGCCGCCCGGAGTTCGTAAAAGCGGAAATGGTCAAACCCGGCGCGGTCGTCATCGACGTCGGCATTAACCGCGTGGCTGACGCGTCCAAAAAAACCGGCTACAAACTGGTCGGGGATGTCGATTTCGAGGGCGTAGCCCCCCACACTTCCCAAATAACCCCCGTCCCAGGCGGCGTCGGGCCCATGACCGTGTGCATGCTGATGCGAAACACTCTGAAGGCCCGCCTGCTCGCCGTTTGAGCCCGCGCCCCCGCGCCATGTCCACGACCCCCGCCAGGATCCTCGTCGTGGACGACCAAGCGGTGAACGTCCGACTGCTCAAGAGCGCTCTACAAAAGGAGGGTCTCCTCGTGATCCCCGCCTACAGCGGCCAGCAGGCACTAGACCTGGTCGAACAAGCCCCCCCCGAGCTCATCCTTCTCGATGTCATGATGCCCGAAATGGATGGCCTCGAAGTCTGCGGGCGCCTCCAGGCGGACGGACGCTACAAGAACATCCCCGTGATTTTTGTCACCGGCCGCAGCTCGAAGGAAGGCCGTCTCGCCGGCCTCCGCGCGGGCGCGGTCGACTACATCACGAAGCCCATTGATCTGGACGAGACTCTGGCCCGCGTGCGGACCCAACTCCGCATGGTCCAGATGAACCGCGAGATGCTCGACTTGCAACGCCGCCTCGAGGAGTCCCGTCACGCCGCTTCCATCGGCGCCATTACCCAAGGCATAGCCCACAATCTCAACAACCTCCTCGGCGTCGTCATCGGCTACCTCGAACTGATCAAAGCCAAGCCAGACTGCCCCGACCGCGTGCTCGCTAACGCCGAAAAACTGGATCACGCCGTGCAGCGTATCGTCGGTATCATCCGCCAACTCACCACCCTCGTGGTAAAATCGCGCCAGCCCACCACCGCAGTCACCTTAAACGAGATCATCAGGAAAACCCTTCGACGCTTCTCCGGCCTTACCCCATCCGCCTGCCCCGTGGAGGTGGAAAATCCGCACGGCGATCTGAATATCCATACCCACGTGGAGATGTTTGAAGACGCCCTCTGCAAAATCCTCGTGAACGCCTACGAGAGCTACGGCGAAGGACACACCGGTCCCCGCCCCATTCACCTGAGTGTGACGCTGCGCAAATCCCCGCGCGCCGAGGGGCGCATGGTTGTGCTAAAGGTCGAGGACCACGGACGCGGCCTCGATCTCCAAATCCGCGACCACATGTTCGAGCCTTTTATCAGCAGCAAAAACACCGTCGGCGTGGGCATGGGCCTGACCGTCGCCCGCCACTGCCTGCGTAACCTGGGCGGCGACCTCACCCTCGAGAACCGCCCCGGCGGCGGCGCCACCGCCACCCTAATCCACCCCATCGACCGCCGCCGCCGCGCCACCCCGAGCACTTGAGGCATCGCCTCCGGCCCGCCTCACCCGCCTTCCCATGTCCCTCCAAATCGCGTTCCTCGGCGCCGGTCGCATGGCCTCCGCCATTGTCGACGGCGTGCTCGCCCGCCAAGCCGCTACGCCCGCTAACCTCGCCGTGCTCGGCGGGTCCGGCCCCACCGCCGCCGCCCTCGCCGCCCGCACCGGAGCCCGCCTTGCCAGCGACCTGCCCGACTTGCTACGCACCGCCGACGTCGTCGTCGTCGCCTTCAAACCTCAACACCTCGCCGGCGCCGATCCCCGCCTCGCCGAGCTGACCCGCGGCAAACTCGTCCTCTCCGTGCTTGCGGCCAAGACCCTAGCCCGGCTCGAAAAAACATTTCCCTACGCCCGTAACCTCGTGCGCACCATGCCGAATACCCCCGCTGCGATCGGCGCCGGGATAACCGGTTGGGCCTCCCTCCATTCGCTCGCCCCGGCCGACCGCGTCACCGTAGTCGCGCTCCTTGGCGCCATGGGCCGCGAGATCGAACTGCCCGAGGACCAGATCGACGCCCTCATGGCGGTGAGCGGTTGCGGCCCCGCGTTTGTCTTTGAGTTCACCGCCGCCCTCCGCGAGGCCGGTGTCGCCTGCGGGCTCGCCCGCGAAACCGCCGACCTGCTCGCCCGCGAAACCCTGATCGGCGCGGCCAAACTGCTCGCCCACACCGGCACCGAGCCTGAGGAATTGCGCAACCAAGTCACCTCTCCCAAAGGCACCACCTACGCCGGTCTCCAAGTGCTCGCCACGCGAGATTTCCGAGGTCTGCTGCGCGACACCGCCCTCGCCAGCCGCGCCCGCTCCGCCGAACTCTCCGCTCAGGAGTAGACCGCCCCGGCTCCCCCTGTTAACCCCGCGGCCCCCGCCCGCATCCTTCATTGACCGGCCCGCCGGCCGTTCTAACTTGGCACAAAACCAGCCCCGCGCTGTCGCACCTCTCCGCCTCGCTCCCATGCCCATCCCCGCCCGCCGCCTCGCCCTCGCCCTGCTCTCCGCAAGCATACTCGCCGCCCCCGTCGCCGCCCGCGCCCAGGTCGCCGCCACGCCCGCCGCAGTTGCGAACGACGACGGCCTGAACCTGCGCTTTGCCAACGGCATCGCCGCCGTGGTCGAGTCCAAGGTCATCACCGTGGACGACATCCGCCGCGAGCTCGCCCCCATCCTCCCCCAGATCCGGCGCGATTCCCGTAACCAGCAGGAGTTTTCCCAAAAACTCGAAAAGGTGCAGGACGAGATCATCCGCAACCTCGTGGACCGCGCCCTGATCGTGAAAGACTTCCGCAAGGACGAAAAACGTCAGATTCCCCAGAGCTACGTCGATAACGCCATCTCCGAGCAGCTCACCACCCAGTTCGAGGGCGACCGAGCACGCTTTCTCGCCTACCTCAAATCCCGCGGCTTCACCCTTCGTGACTACCGCAAGGAGGTCGAAGAGGACATCATCTACGGCTACATGCGCGGCCAGCAGCGCAAGAGCCTTAACGTCGTCAGCCCCGCCAAGGTCGAGGCCTACTACGCCGCTAACCAGGAGCGTTTCCACCAAGAGGAACAGGTCCACCTGCGCCTCATCCAGCTGAACCGTAGCGAACTCGCCGACGACGCGCTCCTCGCCAAGGCCGCCGAGATCGTGACCAAGCTCAAGGCCGGGGCCAAATTCGAAGAACTCGCCAAAGAATACACGGACGACGCGCGCAAGGCCAAGGGCGGCGATTGGGGCTGGCAGAAACGCGCCGACCTCAAACCTGAGTTCAGCGACCCGCTCTTCGCGCTCGCCGCCGGCGCGGTCAGCGCGCCCATCATCCAACGCGAGGGCGTGTATCTCCTCTACGCCGAGGAACGGAAGGCGGCCGGCACCCCGCCCATCACCGAGGTCCGCGAACAGATCGAGTCCACCCTCGCCCAGCAGATGACCCGCGAGTCCCAGGAAAAGTGGCTCGAGCGCCTGCGCAAGGGCGCCTACGTGCGCCTCTACTGAGCCGCCCCCGAACGCCCTCGCTTCCAGCAAACCGGCGACATGCGCGGCGCCTTCAGCGCCCCCGCCGCAAGTGGAGCAACTCGACTTTGAGCGTGCGCTTCTGCTCCTCGTCGTAATCCACCACCGCGCCAGAGATGCGCACGTCGCCCTCCGCGACCTCCAACTTCCGCGGCATGCCGTCGAGAAAGCGCTCCACCACCGGCTTGATCTCGCGCCCCAGCACCGAGGTATAGGGCCCGGTCATGCCGACGTCGCACATAAAACCCGTGCCGCCCGGCAGCACGCCGGCGTCCGCCGTCGGCACGTGGGTATGAGTCCCGAGCACCGCCACCGCCCGCCCATCAAGGTGCCAGCCGAGCGCGATTTTCTCGCTAGTCGCCTCCATGTGCGCCTCCACGAAAAACCCGTCCGCCTCCGCCGCCAGTTTGCGCAGCATCAAATCCGCCCCTAGGAACGGACACTCCGCCTTGAGGCCCATGAAGGTCCGCCCGAGCACGGTGAATACCGCGAGACGGAAGCCCTTCACGTTGACGATGACATGATCTGCTCCCGGACACGCGCCGGGCAGGTTCGCCGGACGGCAAACCTTCGGGAAATCGTCAATCTCCACTTCCCAGCCGCGCTGATCCCAGACGTGGTCCCCCAGCGTGATCGCATCGACCCCGCTCTGGAGCAGGCCCTTGGCGATCCCACCGTTGATGCCCGCGCCCGCCGCCGCGTTTTCCCCGTTGGCGATGACCGCGTCGAGCTTCAGCTCGGACCGCAAACGCGGCAGACGCTCCATCAACATCTCCCGCCCCGGCCGCCCGACTATGTCGCCGACAAATAGGATTCGTAACATCCAAGAACGGTGCGGCCCGTCCGACGCGCGTCCAAGTCTAAACCCGCCTTAATCGGACGCCCGCGCCCGCTCACGCCCCGAGGTCGTGCGTGCGGACCGGCGCCGCCACCGACTCGTCCGCGGCCACTGGCATGGAGGACAAGGGATAACGAAAGGTCCGACCTTCATAATTCCGGAAAACCGCCGCCTCGCCGTCCAGTTTCTCCAAGTATTCGGGATTCATCGGCACCTTTCCGCCGCCGCCAGGCGCGTCGATGACGTATTGCGGAATGGCGTAACCAGTGGTGTGGCCGCGCAAGGATTGTATGATTTCGAGCCCCTTGCGGACATCGACTTTGAAGTGCGATCCACCCGTAATGAGGTCCATTTGATAGAGGTAGTAGGGCCGCACCCGCATGCGCAGCAGACGATGGACGAGCGCCTTCATGACGTCCGTATCGTCGTTCACCCCGCGCAGCAGCACAGATTGGTTACCTAGGGGCACACCCGCGAAGCTCAGTCGCTCGCAGGCCGCCTTCAGCTCCGCCGTCGCCTCGCGCGGATGGTTGACGTGGATGCTCATCCAGACCGGCCCGTGTTTTTTGAAAATCTCGCAGAGCTCCGGTGTGATGCGCTGCGGCAGGAACACCGGGATACGCGAGCCGATGCGGATGAACTCGACGTGCGGAATCGCCCGTAAACGCCCCAGCAGGTGGTCGAGCTTGCGATCGCTGAGCAGCAACGGGTCGCCGCCCGAGAGCAGGACATCGCGGACCTCGGGATGGCTCTCGATGTAGCGTAGGCCCTGCTCATATTCGGGGTGAAAGTTATAATCCTGCGCGTTGGAAACCAGCCGGCTACGCGTGCAATAGCGGCAATACGCCGCGCAGCGATCCGTGACCAAAAACAACACCCGGTCCGGATAACGATGCACCAAACCCGGCACTGGCGAGTGCTCGTCCTCGCCCAGCGAATCCAGCATCTCCTCGGCGTGCAGCTGCGTTTCCCCGCTGCGCGGGATCATTTGCAGCCGGATCGGACAGTTCGGATCGTCGCGGTCGATGAGATTGAAAAAGTAGGGCGTGATCGCGAGGGCCAGCTTCTGGCTGGCGAAGAGCACACCCGCCCGCTCGTCGGGCGTAAGGGTCATGTAGCGCTCCAGTTCCTCGAGTTTTGTGATGCGGTTCTTGAGCTGCCAAGCCCAGTCGTTCCAGTCACTCGCGGGCACATGTTGCCAAAGCCCCTGCCCCTCGAACCAGACGGCGCGATCTTCCGTATATGCCATGATTTTGTGTCGCCACCCTGCCTAGCCCGCCCCCCCTGTCAAACCGTGCAGCGTTTACGCCCTGCGATAGTGAACACGTATTGGTTCCGCTTGCCAAAGCGGCACGCAAAGGACTTATCTGCGCCGGTCTCACTCCGATGCGTCGCCTGTCCACCCTTCTAGTCCTCTGCGCCTGGCTCCTCTCCAGCGGCGCGCACTGGGACCTCGCGCAGGGCTTCGGTTGGGCGCGCATGGTGGTAAACTACAGCCGCAGCATGCCGTTGGACGCGGCTATCCGCCTCACCTTTTCGCCCGAGAATCTTTGCGGCATATGTGAATTCGTCGCCGAAGGCAAAACTCGCGACGCCGACGACGGCTCCGCCAAGGGCGCGACGTCAGCGTCTGAGTCAGCCGCCAAGGGCAAACTCGTCTTCGCGTCTGCCCCCGAACAACTTTTGGTGTATGGCTCCGCGCCCGCGCCCTCGTGGCCGGCGGAGCAATTCTTGGCCAAAGACCGCGCGCGACCCGCGCCGCCGGTTGAGCCGCCACGCGCGGCTTGAACAATTCCTTTTTCAGGTAGCGCGGAAAGCCCCCACCAATTGCGGGAGTGCCGCGCCCCCTTTTTGGGCAGACCCTGTCCGCGCATACCCGGAATGTGCCCATATCGCGAAGCCTGACGTTCTCACGTCATAGAGAGCGCAAACTTGGATCAAACGATCCCGGCCTAAGTAGCCGTGAAACATCATAACTAATTAATCTTCATCATGAAAACTTCCTTCCTCATCTCCGCCGCCCTCGCGGCCCTCGTCACCGGCGCCACCGCCTCCGCCCACCTCGGCTTCAGCGGTTCACGCAACTTCGACACGCTCGTTTCGGGCGTCACGGAAACCAGCTCCGACCGCACGGTCGGCGGAGCCTACGGCTGGGCCGACGGCACCGACGCCAACTTCGGCGACAGCCATCGCGAAACCTTCTTCCGTTTCGTCCTGAGCGACACCACCGACGTCACCGTCGCCGTCGCCCGCCGCGATGGCACGCAAACCGGGGCGACCGGCGTGTTTCTGCCCGGCTTCTCGCTCTACCGCATCGGCACCGGCTCCATGCCGGGCAGCACTCACGACGGCGCCACCGCCTCGATCACCTACCTCACCACCACCTTCGGCGCGGCCGGCGTGGCGGAGGCGTTCACCGACTCGAACACCGACACCTTCTGGACCCCGGGCGAGAGCTTTACGGATACCAACGGCAACGGCGTCTGGGATTCGGCCGGCCTGGGCAACTCCGGCAAGGAGGGATCCTTCAACGCCCTTGGCGACTGGCGGATCTTCAACGACACAACTGAACTCGGTGACTTCCGCTACATTGGCCACGCCGCCGACGGTGGCGCCGGGAACTATGGCCTCGCCTCCGGCATCAACGGCGACGGTGTGGCCGACGGCTTAGTCACTGCCAGCTTTAACGGTCTCGTGGCCGGTGAATACTTCATCGCCGTGGGCGGAGCCACCTACGCCGACCAGATCAACTTCAAAAACAGCGGCGAATTCGGCACCGCCGGCGTCACCTATCCGACCTATGGGATCACCGTCTCCGTAACCGCCATCCCGGAGCCGTCCTCTGCGGTCGTCCTCGCCGGCCTCGGCGCCATCGGTTTCGCCGCCCTCCGCCGTCGCCGAGGCGTTTAAAAACGACCGCTTCGCCGCCGCCTTATGCCCTCGCGCCGCGCCTTCACCCTGATCGAGTTGCTCGTGAGTATCGCCATCATTGGCCTGCTCGCGGGCCTACTCCTCCCGATGACCGGCGCGGCGCGAAACAAGGCCCGCGCCGCCCAATGCCTAAGCAACCTGCGCCAAGTGGGAGCGGCCACCCTACTTTACGTGAACGAACACCGCGGCCGCCTTCCCGCCATCAGCCACCTGCGATCGGCTGGCGTATCCTACTCTTGGACAGAAACACTTCAGCCCTACGTCGGTTCCGATTTCATCGAACGCTGCCCAAGCCGACCCGACCATGTCGCAAAAGTGACTTACGGCTGGAACGATCTCCTCGTGTCGTCCGTTGGCGAAGGGTTGCCCTTCGGAGTCTGTCGCACGCCATCCGCAACCCTGATGCTCGCCGAAATCCCCGAAGGCTACACTGCCGAACACGTCCACTTTTCCGGAGCGGCGCGCGGTGTCACGCCCGCCTTTTTCCGAACCAATGTTCGCGTGGATGTCCACGGCTCCGCGTCGAACTACCTCTTTGTCGACGGCCATGTCTCGCTGCTTGGCTGGACAGACATCCAAACTCGTCTCGCTGCCGCTCAATCAACTCTGGTTTACCCATGAATACCTGCACATTTCCCGTCTCTTTCCGTCGGTTCGTCGGCATCTGGATGGCAGCTTTCGGCCTAGTCCTGCTAAGCCCCGTTTTATCCGCCCACATTCACGTCGACGTGCAAGCCGCCCCCTCGGGCCAGCTCATTTTAGTCGGCGCTACCAGCGAGACGATGGTCTACATTCCCCGCGGCGAGCCCTTTACGCTCTACGCCCGCCAGTTCCCCGGCGGTTACTACGCCGCGGAGCTCACCTTTTCTTCCGAAGATCCGCTCACTCCGAACGCCCTTCCCCACATCCAGCTGCTTTCCGTTTCCGGACCGGAAGGTGCCGCTTTCGCCTTTTGGGAAGCAGGTGCCACCGCGCCGACCTGGACACGCGCCACGGGCTGGACAGCGAGCGGCAGCGATCACCCTGATTTTATCACTTACGAAGACGAAAGCGGAGTAGGTCACATCCACGGCCGGCTTTTCACCGCCACCCATCCAGGCACTTACACCATCGCCTTTCGCGCCATCAACGGCAACACGTCGGCACCCCGAGTCGCGAGCGAGGCCCGCGTCATAACCATAGAGGTTATAGCCACACCGCCGCTTTCGATCCGTGCCGAAGCCGGCTTGGCGAGGCTCTCCTTTACTAGCCGGACCGACTTCACCTACGATCTGCAAACTTCGCCAAATTTGGTCAACTGGAACAACGTCCCCGCACACCAGTTTATCGCCGGCACGGGCGAGGTGATCGAATGCAGCGATGCACTCACCGACCGGTCACAAGTGTTCTACCGCCTAGTGGAGTATCGCTAGTCCACCTCGATTCGGCATCGTCCCGCTTCACCCTCGTTTCACCGTGCCCTCCCTGACCACGCCGCGTCTCTTGCTTGCCGCCGCACTACTCCCGATGGGATTGACCGGCCACCCAACCGCGCCGGCCGATCTCGATGGGCTCGAAACCCTCGATCCTATCGCCGTCTACGGTCGATCGCTCGACCTTGTTGGCGAGGCCGGCACCTCCTCGCAAGGCAGCGTGAACGCAGCCGAACTCGCCGAGCGCCCCTTCCTCCGTCGCGGCGAAATACTGGAAGTCGTCCCCGGCCTCGTCGTCACCCAGCACTCCGGCAGCGGCAAGGCTAACCAGTATTTCCTGCGCGGCTTCAACCTCGACCACGGCACCGACTTCGCCGTCTCGGTCGACGGCATGGCGGTGAACGCCCGCTCCCACGCCCACGGCCAAGGCTATGCCGACACCAATTTTATTATACCAGAGCTGATCGAGCGCGTGGACTACCAAAAGGGCGCCTTCGCCGCCGAAAACGGTGACTTCTCCGCAGCCGGCGCCGCCCAATTTTCTCTCGTGCGTATCCTGCCCAAAGATTTCACTAAAATCGAACTCGGCGAGGAAAACTACACCCGCGCCGTTCTCGCCGAGACTTTCCGGCAACCCGGTGGTTCCTCCGCCGCCACCACCGTCGCCGCAGAGGCGGGCTACGCCGACGGCCCATGGGAAAAACCCGAAGCCTCCCGCCGCCTCAACAGCTTCGCCCGCCACGTCTGGGCCGTCGGGGCGAGCGACTATGCCGTCACCGCCCTTGCCTACGACGCGCGCTGGAACTCCTCCGATCAGATTCCCCTCCGCGCCGTCGCTGCCGGCGACCTAAACCGCTATGGCAACCTCGACGCTTCCGACGGCGGCGAGAGCCACCGGGCCAGCCTGTCCTTCGACTGCAGCAACCGCCAGCCGGACGCCACCACCGTGTTCAATGCCTACCTCGTCCGTAGCGATCTCAATCTGTATTCTGACTTCACCTACTTCCTCGACGACCCCGTGAAGGGCGACCAGTTCAACCAAAACGAAGAACGCGTGCAGCTCGGCGGCAGCGCAAGCCGTAGCTGGGACAGGACGCTCGCAGGTCGCAACCTGTTGACCAGCGCCGGTGTGCAATTCCGGCAGGACTTCATCGACGTCGGCCTGCACCACACCGCCGACCGCCGCCGTATCGCCACCGTGCGCCGCGACGACGTCCGCGAGGGCAGTGCCGGCGTCTTCGCCGCAAGCACTCTAGCTGTCACCCCTTGGCTGCGCGCCACGACCGGGGCTCGAGGTGATTTCTACCTCTTCGACGTTAAGGGCCGGGACCCGATCAACTCCGGCACCGAGACCGCTGGTATCTTTAGCCCCAAACTAGGCCTCGTTGCCGGACCTTGGTCAAAAACCGAACTCTACGCCAATTGCGGGCTCGGCTTCCACAGCAACGACGCCCGCGGCATAACCGATCCAGTCGATCCCGCCACCCCGCTCGTCCGCGCAAAAAATGTCGAGCTGGGCGTGCGCTCCTCGGCCCTGCCCGGCCTAAGAAGCACCCTGTCGGTCTGGCGGCTCGATTTCGATTCCGAGCTCGCTTACGTAGGCGACGCCGGCGCGACCGAAGCCGGCGACCCAACCCGCCGCCAAGGGATCGAGTTAACAAATTTCTACGAGGCCGCGCCTTGGCTGGCTTTCGAAGCCGACCTCGCTTTCACGCGCGCCCGCTACACCGGAGTCGCACACGGCGGCGACCGCATCGCGAACTCCATCTCCACCGTCACCACCGCCGGTGTCGTCCTGAAATTCCAGTCCGGTTGGTCCGGTAGCCTGCGCGCGCGTTACTTCGGCCCGCAGCCGCTGAACGAGGAAAATTCCATCGTCGCGCCGGAGTCGCTGACCTTCAACGCCCGCCTCGCGCGCCGCCTCGGCAATTGGGAATTCACAATCGACCTGCTCAACGTTTTCGACCGCGACAACTACGACATCGCCTACGCCTACGAGTCCCGACTGGCGACCGAGGCCGCGCCGGTCCTCGACACCCATTTCCACCCTGCCGAGCCCCGCACGGTGCGCGCCAGTGTTACCCGACGTTTTTAATGCCACCCTGCTTACGTCTCTCCGCTTCCATCGCATGAAACACCCTCGCCTAGCCATCGTCGTCATTCTCCTAGCCCTTGCCGTAATTGGGCAAGCCGAACCAACTTGCACTTGTTGCGTAGCGCCCCCGGCCGCCGACAAGGTCGGCCACCCGCTGCGCGGCGTAGTCGTGGCGATCCTGCCCGAAAAGTCCGCGCTGCTCGTTAAACACGAAGAGGTCCCAGGCGTGATGGCCGCCATGACGATGCTGCTCAAGGTCGATGCACCTACCCTCGCCGCCGCGAAAAAAAACACCGGCATCACCGCAACTCTGGTCAAAAAACCCGACGGTTGGTGGCTGGAGTCAGTCCAATCCGCTCCAGCCCCGTAGTCCGTCGCGTTAATCGGCGTTTAAAAACCCGCAGCGCTTGAACAGCGCTCGAGCGCGTGGCGTGGCGAGATACTCGACGAAGCGCCGCGCCGCCTTCGGTGCAGGACCCGCTTTCACCACCGCGACTGGGTAGACAATACGCGGCCCCTCGGCTGCCGGCACCTCGAGAGCAATCCGCACCGCCTTGGAGGCCAGGGCGTCTGTCTTATAAACGATGCCCGCGTCGGCATCACCCGCCTCCACCGCCGCGAGGGCCGCGCGCACATTATCGGTTTCGACGACCTTCGACGCGACGCGTTCCCACAGCCCGGCACGGTTCAAAAACTCCCGCGCATAGATGCCCGCCGGAACCGTGCTGGTCTCCGCGAGTGCGAGTCGGCGCACCTTGGTGCCCAGCAAATCGAGTGGAGTGGTAACCGCTGCGCCGTCGCGGGCGTTGACCACGATGACGAGGGAGTTCGAGAGCAGGTCTAGTCGAGTCTCCGCGACGATACATCCGGCGAGGACGAGGTCATCCATCTTGGCGACGTCAGCGGAGAAAAATACATCGGCCGGCGCACCGGCCTTGATCTGACGGGCCAGCGTGCTGGATGCGCCCAAATTGAGCACAATTTTGTCCCCGCCCGCCGCTTCGTATTCGATCGCAGCATTCGAGAGCGCTTCGGCCAAACTAGCCGCAGCGAAGACCGCCACTGGCTCCGCGCGCAATCCATTCAAACAAAAGGAACCAGCCGCAAAGCACGTTAGGCTTAATCGCGAAAATATGCGCATTATGGATCAAATCCAAACGCCGCCGACAAAGGTCACTCCACTTGCGCCGCGCTTAGGCGGCGTCCTCCTGATGGCCGAGATTGGCGATGGGCTTTACTTCCGAACGACGACGACGAAAACGGGGACGCCGTTCACCGGCTACCGCAGGAGCATCGATGATGACCTCGCCCACGTCGTCGCGATTGGGCAGCTCATACATGACATCCAGCATGATCTGCTCGAGTATGGCCCGAAGGGCGCGCGCGCCGGTCTTTAGCTGGATGGCCTTGAGCGCCACCGCATGCAGGGCCTCGGGCGTGAAGCGCAGGGTGATGCCGTCCATCGCAAAGAGCTTCGAATATTGTTTCACCAGCGAGTTCTTGGTTTCGGACAACACCTTCTCCAAGTCGGCTAGCTTAAGCGGAGCGAGGACCGAAACCACCGGGAGGCGCCCGATAAACTCAGGGATCATGCCGAAGCGCACCAAATCCTCGGGCGCAAGTGAGCGCATGAGCATCTCCGCCGACTCGTCTGAGCCCTCGGGCGCGGCCTGACGGGTCTGACCGGGAGCATGCGCCGTGAAACCGATACCGCGGGCTCCCAATCGTCGCTGCACGATGGCATCAAGCCCCACGAAAGCACCGCCGCAGATAAACAAAATATTGTGAGTATTCACCTGCACGAGCTCCTGATTGGGATGCTTGCGCCCGCCCTGCGGAGGAACGTTGCACACCGTCCCCTCGAGGATTTTGAGCAGGGCTTGCTGCACGCCTTCGCCGGAAACATCGCGCGTAATGGAAACATTCTCCGTCTTGCGCCCGATCTTGTCGATTTCGTCGATGTAAACGATGCCGCATTCAGCCCGCTTCACGTCGAAATTGGCATTCTGCAGTAAACGCACGACCACGTTCTCCACGTCATCGCCGACATAGCCGGCTTCAGTAAGAGTAGTCGCATCGGCGATGGCGAAAGGCACGTCGAGGATGCGGGCGAGAGTGCGAGCGAGCAAGGTCTTGCCCGATCCAGTGGGACCGGTGAGGAGAATATTGCTTTTCTCCACCTCAACGTCGTTGAACCCGGCGGCGAGCACACCGGAGCCTTTTTCGCACCCGTCAGCCAAAAAAGTGAGGCGCTTGTAGTGGTTATAAACCGCGACCGAGAGCACCTTCTTGGCGTGGTCTTGACCGATCACATGCTCGTCCAACGTGCTCTTGATTTGGGCGGGCTTCAGCATACGGAACGACGGCCGTCGATCCGCCGCGGGCGCGGCAAGCTCGCGGTCAATAATCGTTTTGCAGACGTTGACGCACGAATCGCAAATATACACCCCCGGCCCAGCAATGATCTTGCGGACCTCCTGCTGCGGTTTTCCGCAGAAAGAGCAGAGATTTACGCGGGTTGCCTTAGCCATATGAAACTAATGAAGAGATGCGACGGTGTCTGAAAGCTCGAAAAAAAGTAGCTTCTAAACACATGCGTGAGTTTTAAACTGGTCAGATTACCCACCCCTCAGGCCGCGAAGGGTTGCGGGTCATCCCCTACGGCAAGGTCACGCTTCACCTGATCAAGGCGGTCGCGGACCTGAAGCGCCAGATTCTCCAGCTCAAAAACGTTCAGATCAATGGGCGCCAAGCGACTTTCTTCAGGAGCTTCCGGCCGTCGATGATCGTTGAAACAAACCCGTGAACGCACCCACTTGGCCGCGTAAAGCAAACTGCTCAACTGTTGGTGCTCGAGCGAATCGAGGGGGTTATACTGGCAGCGTAGCGGCTCAGATATTTCAAAAGGGAAATCCCAGCCGCGAAGAAGCTCCGCCCCGACCTCGGCATTCGTGCAACCAATCAATACCTGCTCACTCTCCGAGTATTCCCGCGGAAACGCTTTTGCAAAAAATCCGATGGTGGGCTGATGACGATGCAACCACTGGTCAATCGCGACCATGCCGACACCGTGCAAAAGACCTAGGGTGTAAGCGATGCGGGTGTCCTCTCCACGCATTTCTGCAATCAACTCAGCAGCAAGAGCGCAGGAGACCGAAAGATTCCAAAGCTCATCCGCCTCCAGCGCGTAGGCGGTAAGCGGTTGCACCAAAACCTGCTCCGCCACGGCGTTGACCACGATCTCATAGATCAGATCAAATCCAATGCGCTGCACTGCCATCTCGATGGTAGAGCAACGATGATGGTTCCGCGCATACGGCCTGCTATTCCCAATCTGCAGCACTCGCGCCGAGATGCCCGGATCCAGACGGATAAGATCAACAATCTGATAAATTGAGGAGTCTGTCTGCTCAAGATGGTGCTTGAGCAAGGGCAGCACGCGCTGCGCAGAAGGCGGGTAACGCATCGCCCGGGCGATGATCTCGGGCAGGACAAAATCGGCGGTAAAGTAAGCGGCGTTGTGCGACATGAGCAAAAGGTTTTGCCCTCTTACTTCGACTCAACGTGGCAAAACTTTCGTCGAAAACTGCGACTACCCGTCTTGATCCTTTCTTTTCTAGGCATGCGAAGTGCCGCCCCGATACGCTCGGGATCGCACAGCCATCCGCACTTGCAAGATGCCGGCCAGGAATCAACGCAACCGGCATACAGCCGCCGACGCAGCGGCGATCAGCGCCCCTTTTTTTCGCGCTTCTCGGCCTTTTTCTCAGCCGGGGTTTTCAGCGGCTTTTTCTTGGTCTGTTTCTGGGAGTTTTGTGATTTGGCCATGATGTAAAATATATCGGTAAAAGTATCGGCGCAGGGGACCTACACTCGGCTATACCGCAGGTCCCCGTCCGGCGCTATGAGTTTAGCTTACTTCTTTTTGTTCGCGGCGATCTTGGCCTTGGTGGCTTGCTGAGCATTTATTAAAGCCTGCTTTTTTTGGTTCACGCCGTCGTTTTTCGACTGCTTTTGATCGGCTTTTTTCTGAACGGATTTTGGAGAACGGTCGCCCATGATGGATAGATTTTGATTGGTTTTCTAACCTTCGGAAAATTCATTTTCCCCGAAGACGCAGCTGCTTTATTATCCTGAACTTCCTCCATAGCGAGCCCCATCGGCACCCTCTACGGTGGCAACGCGCCGCTCGCACCTACCGGCCATATATTTGCCACGGCGCCCCTCGACTCGCTTGCCCAAGACACAACGATCGCCGATAGTTCCATCCTTTCAACATGTCCACTTGGTCCCGCTTCACCCAAAACCGTTACCACAACGCCTCGCTCGGCTTCTCCCTCGACTACAGCCGCATCCCATTCCCCGCGAGCTTCCTCGCCGAAATGGAACCCGCCGCGCAACGCGCCTACGCTGCCATGGCCGCGCTCGAGAAAGGCGCCATCGCCAACCCCGACGAGAACCGCATGGTCGGCCACTACTGGCTGCGTGACGCCAAACTCGCCCCAACCGCCGAGCTAACCCGCGCCATCGAGGACTCCCTTGCCCAGATCCGCGCCTTCGCCGCGGACGTGCACTCCGGCCGCCTAGTCGGCTCCTCCGGCAAAGCCTTCACCCGCCTGCTCGTCGTCGGCATCGGCGGTTCCGCCCTAGGCCCCCAACTGGTCAACCACGCCCTCGGCCGCCCCGGTGCGGACAAGATGGCCGTTTCCTTTTTCGATAACACCGACCCCGACGGTATCGACTACGTCCTCGCCCAGCTAGCTGGCCACCTGCCCGAAACCCTGGTCGTCGTGATCTCCAAATCAGGCGGCACCGTCGAGACCCGCAACGGCATGCTCGAGGCCGCCGCTGCCTTCACCGCCGCCGGCCTCGCCTTTGCTAAACACTTCATCGCCGTGACCGGCGAGAGCTCGAAACTCGACCAGATCGCCATCGCGCAAGGCTGGCTAGCCCGCTTCGCGATGTGGGACTGGGTCGGCGGTCGCACCTCCGAACTCTGCACAGTAGGCCTCCTGCCCGCTGCGCTCCAGGGTATTGATACCGACGCTATGCTCGCCGGCGCCGCCGAAATGGATGCCGTTACCCGCGCAACCGTCACCACCGAAAACCCCGCCGCCCTGCTCGCTCTGATGTGGCACTACGAGACCAGCGGCAAAGGCCTGAAGGATATGGTCATCCTCCCCTACAAGGACCGCCTTCTCCTTTTCTCCCGCTACCTCCAACAGCTTGTCATGGAGTCCCTCGGCAAAGAGTTCGACCTCGCCGGCAACGTGGTAAACCAAGGCATCGCCGTCTACGGCAACAAAGGCTCCACTGACCAGCACGCTTACGTGCAACAACTTCGCGAGGGCGTGAACAATTTCTTCGTGACTTTCATCGAGGTGCTGAAGGACCGCGCCGGCGCCTCGATGCAGGTCGAACCCGGAGTCACCACCGGCGACTACCTCCTCGGCTTTTACCTCGGCACCCGCGACGCCTTGAGCGAGAAAGATCGCCATTCCGTCAGCGTGACGATCGACGAACTCACGCCCCGGACCCTCGGCCTGATGATCGCCCTCTACGAACGCGCCGTCGGCCTCTACGCCAGTCTGGTCGGCATCAACGCCTACCACCAACCCGGCGTCGAGGCGGGTAAAAAGGCCGCCACCGGCGTGATCGCGCTCCAGCACCGCCTAGTCGCCGCCCTCACAGCCACTCCCGGCCAATCCTTCACCGCCGAGGCCCTCGCCGCCCGCACGGAGGGGTGCCCAGAGTTGGCCTACAAGCTCCTCGAGCACCTCGCCGCCAATGGCACGGTCAAAAAGACCGCTCGCACACCTTGGTTTAACAGCGAGTTCTCTGCTTAATCCCCGCCTCAGAGGCACGCGGGATAAGAGGCGTCCGGCAAAAACTTTCTCCTTTCCAAGCTGTCCCGCCCGCAACACGTTCCAACCTTCAATCCCCCTATGAAAGCCCTTACCCTCGTTCTCTGCATCCTCGCCTTGCTCGGTTCCGGCGCCTCCGGCTTTTTCTGGTGGCAGATCGGCAACACGAAAGAAGAACTCAAACAACAGCTTTCATCCGAACAATCCCGCGCCGCCTCGCTACAAAATAACCTGAACGAGACCAACACCCAGTTGGAACAAAAAGTCGCGCAGCTCACTCAGACCGACACCGAACTCGGCGACACCAAGTCCAAACTAACCGCCGCCGAAGCTCGTAACATCCAGATTTCCCGCGAGATCGCCGGTCTTAAGACCGCCTACGCCGAAAAGGCCATGTCCGAGAAAAAACTTACGGCAGACGTGGACGCCCTCCGCCGGGAACTCGTCCAGACCCGCCTCGCCGCCCAAGTCGGGAACCCCGAGGAAATCGAGCGGTATAAGCAGACCATCGCCTCCCTCGAGTCCCGCCTCGGCGAAATCCAAGGCATCACCCCCGCCGCCGCCGGCGCCAAGGTTGCCACCCCGATCCGGAGCGAGCGCACCGCCGCCGCCCGAGTCGCCAAGGTCGGCACCAAAAACGCCTTCGTAATCCTCGAGCTCGGCACCGCTGACGGCATCGCCGCCGGTAACAAGTTCAACCTCAGCCGCGCCGGCGAACTTCTCGCCGAATCCGTCATCTCTGAGGTCAAGGATACCTATGCCATCGCCCAAATCGCTCCCTCCTCGATCAAGGGTGCCCTGAAGGAAGGCGACATCGCCTCCTTCGCCCCCTGATTCCAAATCCTCCGCCATGAATAGCCGCCTCGCGCTCCTCATCCTCGGCGCCATCCTCCTCGCCCTCGGCTCCGGATGCGCCACCAAGCAGCCCGAAGACTCCTCCATACCTTGGAGCCGGCCCGCGAGCTGGGAAGGCGGCATCCCAGGTATGGGCGGCATGGGCAGCCACGGCTCTCAGCAATAAACGCCAAGCCAATCTCTTCGACCGGACTGCAGACCAGTCCGGTTTTTTAATGCCCGCTCCCCTCGTCCGCCCGATGTCTGAAACCGTCTCCCCTTCCCCCGCCGAGGAGACTTCCGCGCGCCTCGCCGCCCGGCCCGGGCACCTCTACGTGGTGGCTACGCCAATCGGCAACCTCTCGGACCTCACCGAGAGGGCCCGCCTCGTGCTCGCCACTGTGGATCTCGTGGCCTGTGAGGATACCCGCACCACGGGCGCCTTGCTCACCCGCTTGGGCCTGCACCGCCCCCTGTTTCCCTACCACGACCATAACGAAACCGCCGCCGCCGACCAACTCGTAGCCCGCCTGCAAGAGGGTAAATCCATCGCGGTAGTGAGCGACGCCGGCACCCCTGCGATCAGCGACCCGGGCTTCCGCGTCGTGCGCGCCTGCCGCCGTGCCGGCCTGCCAGTTGTCCCCGTGCCCGGCGCTTGCGCCCTCGCCGCCGTGCTCAGCGCCAGCGGTCTGCCCAGCGATGGTTTCCTCTTCGCCGGGTTCCTCCCGCCCAAGACCAGCGCACGCTCCGCCTTCCTAGAGAAGTATCGGGATTTCGACTATACCCTAGCTCTTTACGAGAGCTGCCACCGTATCGAAAAATTCGCTGCCGAGATCGTCGCGGTCCTCGGACCCGAACGTGTCGTGTGCCTGGCCAAGGAGGTTACCAAACTCCACGAGACGTGGCTCGTTGGCCCCGCATCGGAGGTCGCGCAGCGTCTCGTTAAAACCAGCCTGAAAGGCGAGTTCGTCGTTCTCATCGCGCCCGTCGGCTTCGTGCTTTGAACCGGCGCGAGAGCCTGCTCACTCCCGGCCAAACGGTCGCGCTGCGACCGCTGGCTCAGGCGGTGGGACGTATGGACGCCGGAGCCAAGCCCAGGCCCCCAACGCGAGCGCGGCGCTGACCGCCACAAACCAGTCACCCCACTCAACGTAAAAGCTGCGCACCCCGAAGAAACGAGCGTCGCGGCTTACCTGCAGACTGGCGCCACCGCGGAAATACACTGTGCCCGGCGCCTCGCCCCGCGCAGGTGGCACGGTGCGGACCACGCCGGTAGCGTCTTGAGTCAGGACCGCGCGGATCGCGCCACATTCATCAATCCAGCCACTCCAGCCAGAGTTACCCGCCCGTAGCACCGGGCGACGCGTTTCCACCGCGCGCAAGACCGCGTGCGCCGCATGCTGGTAGGCCGCCGCGCCTTCGCCAAACCAACCGTTGTTGGTGTTGACCATTAACACCTCCGCCCCCGCCCGCACACTCGCCCGAGCTAACCCAGGGAATATGTCCTCGTAGCAAATCAACGCTCCCACCTGCGTGCCTCCCGCCGGACCAAGCGGCACAGTGAATAACCCGGCGTCCACCCCCGGCTGGAAATCCCCGCCCACCGGAACGACTTTTTCCAACCAGCCTAGAATCGGCCGCAAAGGCACATATTCACCGAAAGGCACGAGGTGACGTTTAACATAAAAATCCGCCGTCAACCCAACGGTTGGCGAGACCGCAAACACGCCGTTAGACCAGCGCTCCTCCGGCGTGTCGACCCGTTCGTAGGCGATCGAACCGAGCATCAGCGGTGCGCCCGCCCGCCGCACCAGATCCTCGGTCCAGCGCCGCATACCGTCGTCGCCAAAGACCGCCAGCGGCGTGGTCGCCTCCGGCCAGAGCAAGAGATCGGGGCGCGCAGCCGCCACCTTGAGGGTCTCCGCCTCCAGAATTCGCAACACACCTGCGGCCTCCGCCGGATCCCATTTCACACTTTGGGGAATAGCCGGCTGCACGATGCCGACGTTAGCCCAATGGCGGAAAAAACGCCCGCGGTTGATGGTCTCACGCGCAGTTACGAGGAGGCATCCGAGAAGCAAGGCCATCGCCGCGAGAAATTCCGGGCAACGCGAACGCGCCCGGTCACCGTCCGCGCCTGGCCCAAGTAGCTTCCAAGCATAGGCCGCAAAGGCCACATTGACCGTGACCAGCACAAAGGACACTCCCCAGGCGCCGGTGTAGGCCGCCGGTTGCAGCACGCTCAAGCGCTCCCATTGCGTCGCCGAGAGCGGCAGCCAAGGAAACCCGCTGAGCACCCAGGTGCGGGTCCATTCCAAGACAACCCAGAGGCCCGCAAGGCCCAAAACCGCCAGAACCCGCTGCATCCAAGGCCGGCCGATGAGCCGAGGCATTGTCCAGCGCACCGCCACAAACCAGCTCCCTACCCAGAGCCCGATGAGCGGACCCAATAAGAGCAAACCCGCCCAGGTGACATGCCGCAGCCAGCTCAGGGTAATCGTCCATGCCACCACCTGCGCGCCGAGCGTGGCCCACAAAAAGATCCGCCGACCCGGCGCCCGGTAGGCCCAGAAGACCGCCGGCGCGGCGAAAACGTAGGCCAACTCGGGATAGCGTGAGGGCGGCATCATGGATACGCCCGCGAGTAGCGTCAGGGCGAAAACCGCCACCGCCCACAACAGCTGGGCGTGGCGCGTCAGAAAGGCATTTTTCCAAATGCTCTCGCCCGCCTCGTAAGGCGGAAGCTCGGGCGGTGGGTTGAGCGGCGTGGCGTCCATGCGGTGGACCAACGTGCACGAGCAGAGCCACGCCGCGAAGGCCATTTTTTCACGGCCAATCTCGGTAATAAAATCGAGGGCACAAAAAAGGCCCCGCGGGTAGCGGGGCCGAAAATCCAGAAACCCATCCGGCGGCGCGCCCGGCGGGATTGGAGCAAAACCTTACTTGCCAGCGGGCGTAGTGGTCTTGGCGGGGGCCTTGGTGGCTTTTTCGCCGGTGCAGCAGCAGTCCTTGTCGACACCGCAGACCTTGGCGTTGTCCGTAATAGCGCAACCGCAGGGAGCCTTGGCGGCTTTTCCATCGGAGGGTTTGCACTGAGCGCCATCGGCCGCGAAAGCAGCGGTGGATAGGGTGAAGGCAGAAGCGAGGACGAGGAGGGAGCGGAGACGGTTCATGATGGGATCCAGTTGGGAGTTTGTTTTGAAATCGGCCTAGGCAAGATACCCAGCCGTAGATGATACGCGTCCGGGTCTCTTTCCCCTCAGATTATTTTGCCGAAGCCTGAGTGTTAGAGCTGGCGATGAAACGCTCGATGCGGTCGCAGGCCACGAGCAGTTGCTCGTAGCTGGTGGCAAAGCAGGCACGCACATGACCCGTGCCATTAGCGCCAAAGGCGGTGCCGGGCACGACCGCGACCTTCTGTTCCCTGAGCAAACCGACCGCGAAGTCCTTTTCCGACATGCCTATGCCGGTGGTTGTGGGGAAAGCGTAAAAACTCCCGCGCGGAGAATGGCAAGTGAGGCCCATCTCATTGAAGCGGCGCACCACGAGGTCGCGGCGGCGGTGATACTGATCGCGCATCTCGCACACATTGTCCCAACCGTTTTGTAGGGCCTCGAGCGCCGCCTCTTGGGCGATGATAGAAGCGCACATCATGGCGTATTGGTGCACCTTCATCATGGCATCGATCAACTCGGCCGGGCCACAGGCGTAGCCGATGCGCCAGCCAGTCATGGCAAAAGCCTTGGAGAAGCCGTGCAGGAAAATCGTGCGCTCCTGCATGCCGGGCAGACTAGCGATGCTGGTGTGCGTGCCTTCGAAGGTGAGCTCGGAGTAGATCTCGTCGCTCAGCACCAACAGATCTTTCTCGCGACAGAAGGCGGCGATCGCCTCCAGTTGCGCACGATCACAGGTGCCACCCGTGGGATTACACGGGAGGTTGAGCATAAGTATCTTGCAACCCGGCACCCAGGCCGCGCGCAACGCCTCAGCGGTAAGGGCAAAATTGTCCTTGGCGTAGGTCGGCACCGCCACGCCCTCGCCGTGAACAAGCGAGATGCTAGGGTGGTAGGAAACATAGCAGGGTTGGTGATACATCACCTTGTCGCCCGGGTTGCAGAAGGCCCGGAAGGCGAGATCAAGCGCCTCGGAGACGCCCACGGTAATGATGATTTGGTCCTCCGGACGATAATCGACGCCGAAGTGCTCGGTGACGTAGGTCGAGACCGCGCGGCGCAACTCGAGCAGGCCAAGATTGGAGGTGTAGTAGGTCTTGCCCTCCTCGAGCGCGGTGATGGCGGCCTTGCGCACGTGCCACGGGGTGACGAAGTCAGGCTCGCCGACGCCCAGAGAGATGACGTCCTGGCCCTTCATCTTGGCCACAAGTTCGAAGAAGTCGCGAATACCACTCCTAGGTAGCGAAGCCACGTGGCGCGCGACCCAGCGGTTGCCGGTGTTGCTCATGGTATACTCCGCTCAGGGGCTGACGTTGAGGCGGTCGCCCGAGCCTTCGCCGTCGTCGAGACGGAAGCCGCCCTCCTTGTAGGAACGCAGCAGGAAGTGGGTGCTCGTGGAGAGGACGCCGCCAAAGGTGGATAGTTTCTCCGATACGAAGGCAGCCGCTTTCTGGAGCGTGGGCGCGTTGACAAAGACAAGCAGGTCGTAGGCGCCCGACATCAGATAACAGGACTCGACCTCCTCGAATTGGCAGAGCCGCTCAGCCATACGATTAAAACCACCGCCGCGCTCGGGCGTCAGCCGCACCTCGATGACCGCGCGCACGGACGCCCCAGCGGCAGCCTCGCGGGAAAGATCGAGCACCGGACGCCAGCCAAGGAAGATTTTATCCTTTTTTAGCTGCTCCAGGTGCTGTTCGACTTCGGCGGCAGAAAGACCCGCGACCTGCGCCATCTGCGCGGTCGAGAGCCTGCCACCTTCGAGCAACAGCTTGAGAACGGGGTTCATGAGGATGCTTAGCCCACTCGGCCGCGCGCCTCGACGCCACACCATTTTTCCAGCGTCCACCCGACGACGGGCGGCAGGGCGAAACATCTCTATTGGTTTCCCGCGCCAGTCCGGACACAAAAAAGCCCCACTATCCACGCCCCCGCCATGAACCGCCGCTTAACCCTAGTAGTTACAATCCTTAGCCTGCTGCTCCCGCGCGCTGGCGCCGAACCCACTCCCGCCGCAAGCACAACGGCCGCCCACCATGAAGTCGCCACGATCCTCGGTGAACTCTGCACCAGGGTGCTGCACGAGTTCCCCGAATACGCCACCTCGCTGGCTGTTACCGAGGCACAGGCTGGCGGTCCGTTCGCTTCGCGCCTAACCGACGGTTCCCCCTCCGCCGTAGCGGCGCGGGTGCAGCTTTTTGAAAGTTACCGGAATCGACTCGCAGCCCTGAATAAGGCGGCGCTCCCAGCCGAGGATGCCGTTTCGGTTGAAGTGGCCCTCGCCATGCTCGACTCTGGCCTTGCGGGCGCGCCCTTCGGCTACGGCAACTACGGTTTCGGCGGTTTTAGCCCCTACTCTGTTACCCAACTCACCGGGGCTTACCTTGAAATGCCCGACTTCCTCGACAGTCAGCACCCAATCGAATCCGCGGCCGACGCCGACGCCTACCTCGCCCGCCTAGCCGCCTTCTCACGTGTGCTCGATGAGGAAACCGCCGGCGTGCGCGCCGACGCCGCGCAGGGCGTAGTGCCGCCCAGCTTCGTGCTCGAGGGTGCGATCCGCCAACTTGATGCCTTCGCCGCCAAGCCCCCCGCCGAGACCGTGCTGGTCACCTCGATCCGCCGTCGCGCGGCCACGATCACGGGCCTCACTCCAGATGACGCCGCTGACTACGCTAACCGAGCCGAGATGACCGTGCGCGACCAAGTCCTGCCCGCCTACCGCCGCCAATCCTCCGCCCTCGGCGAACTCCTGCCGCACGCGTCCGCCGAACCCGGCGTCTGGCGTCTGCCCCGCGGCGAGGCTTACTACGCCGCCTCCTTGAAGGCCCAGACTACCACCGATCTCAGCCCGGACGAAATTCACGAGCTGGGTCTGAAACTTGTGGCCGAACTCCGCCTTGAAATCGACCGTAGCCTTAACGCCCAGGCCATTGCCCCCGGACCGCTTGCCGAACGCCTAAAACAAATCGCCACACTCCCCGGCCAACTCTACCCCGATACCGATGAGGGCCGCACTGCGCTTCTGGCCGACCTCAACCACCAGGTCGCCTTGGTCGAAGCCCGACTACCCGAGGCCTTCGGTCGCTTGCCCAAAGCCCGCGTTGAAATCAAACGCGTGCCCGCCTACACTCAGGCCGGTGCGCCCGGCGGCTACTACCAGTCCGCCGCTCTCGACGGTTCCCGCCCGGGCGCCTACTACATTAACCTGCGGGACCTCTCCGAATGGCCTCGTTTCAGCCTCCCTACCCTTAGCTACCACGAGGCGATTCCCGGCCACCACATGCAAATCTCCATCCAACAAGAGCTGGCCGATCTGCCCTTTTTCCGCACCGCCTTGGCCGGCTTCAACGCCTATGCCGAGGGCTGGGCCCTTTACAGCGAGCAGATGGCTGATGAAATGGGACTCTACGACGCCGATCCCCTTGGCCGCATCGGCTATCTGCAATCCGCACTTTTCCGTGCCGCCCGCCTCGTCGTGGATACCGGCATCCACCACAAGCGCTGGAGCCGCGACCAAGCCGTTGATTATATGGTCGAGACCACCGGAGACCAACGTTCCAGCATAATCACTGAGGTTGAACGCTACGCCGTCTGGCCCGGCCAAGCCACCGCCTACATGGTCGGCCGCCAGTCCATCCTTCGCCTCCGCGCCCAGGCCCGCACCGAGCTCGGCGCCGCCTTCGACCTGAAAGCCTTCCACGACCTCGTGCTCGGGCAGGGCTCCGTCCCCCTCACCACCCTGGAACGCGAGACCCGCCTCTGGATCGCCGCCCGCAAGGCCGCCGCCGGTAACTAATTCAGCGCCCCCGTCCCCGCAGGTTCAACCGATCAACAATAAACGCTTTTGTCCCGGCGCGGTCTCCGGCGCGCGGTGCACGCAGGGCGGCACCGGGCACTCCGGATGCTCGACCGCGATACGCCAGAGGTTACCCACCCCAAACCCATACGGCCGAGCACCCTCCGCCGGGGCGTAGTGGAGATCGTAGCACGCCTCGCTGAGGTATTCGGCGAAGCCAGCGTCGTCCACCCCGCCAAATTCCCGTAGCAACGCCGCGCGGGTCTCGGGCAGGTCCACCCGTCGACGTGCATCCTCATTAGGCAGGCCCTCGCTCGGGGGGCCGAAATAGGTGCAAAGCCAAGTCGAGGCCACCACCGGAGCCCGGTCGGCGTGATAGGAAAATACATCCGTGCACACCACCTCCGCCTCATCGTCGCGCGGGTAACCATGGATGCAGTTGAGCGAGGCATCGAGGTCGTGGTCCTGAAGCCATCTGAGGTCCGCCAACATGAAATCGATCGCCAATCGGCCGCCCGGACTCACCGGCAGGGCCTGCAGCAGAACCTCGTCGAGTTCAGTGATCGCCTCGCCACCACCATTGCCAAGCAGGCGCGCCACCTCGGCGTAGTCGCCGGGCAGCGTGCGTTCCCAGCAGAGAGCGTTAACTCCACCCGCGAAAGGCGTGGCGAGCAATTCGGCGTAACCGCCCACTCGTCTAATACGCGTCGAAGCGGGCCGCCCGTCGGACGCAGAAAAAGGGGAATCCATGGAACGCCCAACCCAAGGGACGCCGCCCAGAAAAGCCAGCGCACTTCGCGCGACCATAGCCGCGGCCAGACGCCCAAACTTATGTGAAAAATTCTTTAAAACTACCCGGGGAACCTATTGTTGTCACCACACCCTAACCATCCATGAAAGCCTTGCTCGTCGACGACAACGAAAGCTGCCTCATCCTTCTGCAAGGCCTGATGGATACCATCCCGGGCGTGGAAGTGACCGCCACTGCAAGTGCTTCCGAAGCTTGGTGGCACCTCTCAGATCCCAATCAGTCGTTCGATCTGCTGATCGCTGACGTCAGCATGCCGATGGTCGGAGGGGTGGAGCTTACACAGAGGGTGCGGGCCCACTCGTCGCTCAGAAAACTGCGTATCATCCTTTGCTCCGCCGTTCACGACCGGAGAACGGTCGAAAGCGTTCAAAACTTAGGGGTCTCCTACTATGTAGTGAAGCCGTTCGACCTGAAGCTGATGAAGGAAAAAATTCAACGTGCGCTCGGCTTGTCCGTCGATTCCGCCACGCTTCACGCCCCACCCAAACTCTTACCGTAACCCCGGATTCTCCGGCGTTGCTTTGCCTCCGCGTATCCTAAACCTGCGCGAGCATGTTTGCGTCCCTCACTGATAAACTTTCCTCCGCGATCCGCAACCTCCGCGGCATAGGCAAGCTCACCGAAGAAAATATGGCCGACGCCCTCAAGGAGGTGCGCACCGCCCTGCTCTCAGCCGACGTCCACTTTAAGGTCACCCGTGAATTCATCGACCGCGTCCAGACCGCCTGCATCGGCCAGGAGGTGCTTAAGGGCATCGCCCCGGGCCAGCAGATCGTAAAAATCATAAACGACGAACTCGTGCGCCTTCTCGGTGAGGGCACGAACGAGCTTTCCACCGCTCGCCCGCTGAAGGTCCTGATGGTCGGTCTTCACGGCTCCGGAAAAACCACCTCGACCGCCAAACTCGGGAAACTACTCAAAAAACGCGGCTACCGCCCATTCGTAATCGGTTGCGACGTCTATCGCCCCGCTGCCATCGACCAGCTCGAGATCCTCGCAAAACAAGAAGAACTCGGCTTCTACAGCGACCGCGTTTCCAGAGACGTTCCCAACATCGGCGCTGCCGGTCTCGAGGCCGCCCAAGCCGCCGGCGCGGACCTGATCCTCTTCGATACCGCCGGACGACTCCAGATCGACGCCGACCTGATCGAGGAGGTGAAAAAACTGCGCGCCCGCGTGCAACCGGACGAGATCCTGCTCGTGGCCGACGGCGCCCTAGGCCAGGAAGCGGTTAACGTTGCCAAAGCCTTCCACGAGGCCCTCCAGCTCACGGGGCTCATCCTCACCAAACTCGACGGCGACGCCCGCGGCGGCGCCGCCCTTTCGATCAAGTCCATTACCGGTGTCCCGATTAAATTCGTCGGCACCGGCGAGAAGACCTCCGAGTTTGAGATCTTCCACCCCGACCGCCTGGCCTCCCGCATCCTCGGCATGGGCGATATCGTGTCGTTAGTGGAGAAGGCCGCCGAGGTGATCGACGAGAAGGAGGCGGAGAAAATGGCCGAAAAGATGCGCAAGGCCGACTTCACCTTGGAGGATTTTCTCGCGCAAATGCAGCAGATCAAAAGGCTCGGCTCCATCGGGGGGCTGATGGGCATGATGCCTGGCATGGGGGAGATGAAAATCGACGAGGGCGCGGCCGAGCACGGCATGAAAAAAACCGAGGCTATTATTCTTTCCATGACCCATCAGGAACGACGCAAGCCAGACGTGTTGAACGGCTCGCGCCGCCTACGCATCGCCAACGGCGCAGGGGTGAAGGTGGTGGATGTAAACCAGCTTCTTAAACAGTTCCAACAGATGCAGCAGATGATGAAGATGATGAAGGGCGGCGGATCGAAGAAGATGATGCGCCAGATGGAGCAAATGCAGCGCAAGGCCGGCGGCGGCGGTCGTGGAGGCCCGGGCGGCTTCGGCGGCGGCATGCCGCGCTTTTAATCCGTCTCCCGCGGGAATACACCGAGAGCACGGAAGGCCCACGCTACGCGCGGGCAAAAGAGATAGAATCAAGCTGTTCCTAGTTTGTTTTCCTCAGCATCACCGCCAAATAGCCGAAACGGGGGCGATAAACCGTGCTTTGAAAATCTACAATTCGCGGCCCGACCCATTAGCCTGTTACTCCCTTAGGCGTAGCTTTTACGTAGTTCCACGCAACTCTGACTTGCCATCGGGCAAATTACCGCAAGAGCCTCCAATCCGAAATGGTGAACATCCCCATTTACCAAAGAGCCGAAACACAACCCGCAGGCGCTTCTCTCGAACTATACCCGCTCAATTCACGCGCAGAATCTGGATTACCCAAACTGCACCAAAAGTCGGCCCGACCATTTTGATTTTAGCGTCAGGATGCAAAGCTGATGGTGAAATCTGGCGAGGTGGTGGAACTAGCGCGGGGCGTGTTATAAGTGTAGCCTAAAGGGTCAGGTAACATGAATGGCACCGCCAAGGGTATCACGCTCCGCCAGTCGGCGCGCTTTCTTACCTTAGCTGCCATTCATGTTACCTGCCCCCCCTTGGGGTTGATCGCCAACGAGCTTAATTACCTCAACTGAATGGAAATAAAGCCTAAAAATCAGTAGCCTACCCCTGAATAACGGGAGGAAAACAGATCATCAGAAGAATTGAGAGCACCACTACCGAGACGAATAAAACAGGGTAAAAAACGCGGGCAGTTCGGTTGAACTTGATAGCCACGGATTGTGTTTTCTCAGTGTAGAGCCAAAGGTAAACGCTCGAACTAATCAGGCTGACGACGAGCATGGAGATCGTGATCATCATCATCAGATCCGTCAGCGTTACATAGTGTAATGTAGGAACCTGCTTCGCTAGCGAAAATTTCAGCGCGATGGTGGTGAGTATGAGGGTGAGGGTGCCGCCGAGCCGTGGGGAGGAGTAGGAGGCAACCTTACCCGGATCGAGCCAGAGCAGGGCGCAGGAGGCGAGAAATATCACCAAAAGGGGAATGAAGATCGTGAACGCACCTGACTGGATGGACTCGTGCCGCAACTTGACCTTGAAGTGGATTTGGGAGTAGTCAACACTACGGTCATCCGAGCGCTTGGCCGGCTTTTCCTCTGCGCTCATGCTCACAAAAGTCCAGTGACCGTGGATGAACTGATCTGGCTTGGCAGGGTCTTGAAACTCAAAGTTTTTGAGACGGTAAACCATCTCGCTGCGGTCTTGCAGAAAGCCTGTCATCACTAGGTCGCAATCAATGTTACCATAGGGATACAGGTGCAGATCGCCGTGAAATTGGGCGACACTA
>Ga0114979_10000365_pt1 | contig 29915 bp, 44 predicted proteins | sample S_140625_EF_Meta_FD_87315 | JGI IMG/M metagenome (GOLD analysis project Ga0114979, IMG submission 87315) | Freshwater microbial communities from Lake Simoncouche, Canada to study carbon cycling - S_140625_EF_MetaG | ecosystem: Environmental > Aquatic > Freshwater > Lake | place: Lake...
ACTAGCTAAGAATCGTAGGGAATTTGGTGTAACTGCAAGTATGGAACTTGACCTACTTGACAAATTCATAGGTGATGAAAGAAACTTAATAGCAGTTAAAAGACAACCAAGTAAAACTATTAATATCTTCTTAGTCTTTATAACTAATAATATCAATAAGCTAAGTCAAACTAGTGAAGTAGCCATTGAAGAAGATAGTAATAATAATTTAATAGCTACTGATGGTAAAGTATTTGACAACACTATCATTGGTAAGGCAGCATTAGAACGTCACGAAGCAAAATTAGGAAGGCAAAAATGACATACGACATATCACAAATCGAACCAATTAAACGTCACTGGCTACTTCGCAGTGCTAACATCCCACGTCGTTTTATCGGCATGGAACCAGCTGACATCATTGCAACTACAGGAGAGTTTCCTGAAGAGATTGATGTCTGGTTGGAGCAAGTTATTGAGGGCAAGGTTATCAAACAAATCGGTGGGCTAGGCATGACAGGTGTTGGCTTACTCTTTGATGGTGGCCCTGGACTTGGCAAGACAACTCATGCTGTAGTAACTCTGATGGAACTTATTCGTAATCTTCCAGACAATGAGGACGAAGCAAGGGACATCTTGGCAATGGGACCAGAAACCTTTGGAATGCAATCACGCCCTATCTACTACATGACTTTCCCAGAGTTCTTGGCTCGTAAGAAAGCAATCATCGATGCAGAGGGTGAGCTTCGTAAGGAGCTATACCGTGAGATGGAAGGGTTCCATGGCCGTGCAAAAGAAGACTGGATGAATGTCCGTGTTCTTGTATTGGATGACCTAGGAAAAGAGTACGGCTCGACTTATAACGACAGTTCATTTGACGAGGTTCTCCGTTCCCGCTATGATAAAGCTCTACCAACAATTATCACCACGAATGTAAAGCGTGAGGATTGGACAGCGCAGTATGGGGCAGCAATGGGCAGTTTTGCTCACGAAGCGTTTACTCGTGTTCGGATTGATGGCCAGGACCTACGTAAGAACAAAGGAAAATAAATGAAAGACAAATGGCGTACAGTACAAATATTTCTAGAACCAACTAACTACAATATCTATGAGGTTCAAATTAGCCAGGAATCAGCGGATAATGTCCGTTGCAACTGCCGTACTTTTTCAGGTAGTAAGTTTTGCAAACACACTAAGTTTGTAAAAGACTCAATGAAAAAGAATGGCGGGCACTATGCAGTTCAAATTTCAAATAAAATGGATGATTCAGAGGTAATGGATGCTATGGAAGATGCTGAATCTTTTCGTAACTTTATTATCCATAATGCAAAAATAGAAGTGATTTACTAATGAGGGGCGGAGACATTTCTAATGAAACTCCGCCACGTATAATCGTAGTAATTGACGTTGTGGCTGAATCGGAGATTGAGGAGACTCGTAAGTTTCTTAAATCTTCGATTGAGCGCAAAGTCACAAAGTTAAATAATCAAGCATTATCCCAGCTATGGATATTGGCTAACAAATACGGGCTTTCAGTAGAGCTAGCTGGTTTTGAAACAGATAACTGGACACAAGAGCATCTAGACGCAGTTATGGATAAACTTGACAGGCGGGGAGGAAACCCGTTTAATTATGCTGAGTTATATATCGATATTGATGACTTTATTTCTGAATTACCGTACCGCAATAACTTAAAAGGTGTGGTAGATTTACAGAGTCGTGTTGCAAGATACGGCTCATGGGGCATAGAATTACAAAACTTATAGGAGAATGAAATGGCAGCAGATAACGAATACCGTTTAGTTAGTAAGGTCATTATTGACCGCAACATTATTCCAGTACTTGAACGTGGCATCAAAGATGACTGGATTGTAGACGACGACTTACGTCGTGTGTGGAAGTTTGTTCGTGAACACTACACCAATTATCGTGAGGTTCCTACAGCCGTAGCTGTGAATGACAACTTCCCAAACTTCAAAACCTTAACCGTAGAAGATACGCTTGACTATTTGATTGACAAGATGGTTGAGTTCCGTCGTCGTACTTTAACTCGTAATAGCGTTGAAGATGTAGTCCTAGCTCTTAACAGCAATGACCACGAGTCCGCTTTGACAGAGATGTCTAAAGCTATTGCGTTAGTTAATGAGCAGGGCATTATTGGTACGACTCACGTTGACTTGAGCAAAGACCCTGACCGTCGTTGGAACGAATATGAAGACCTAGTTAATGCCAAGATGCTTGGTGTCCCTACTGGTTTCTTAAAGATTGACGAAGCAACTGCAGGCTTGCAGGGTGGGCAGTTGATTACAGTTATTGCTCCACCAAAAACTGGTAAGTCTCAGATAGCCCTACAGATGGCCATAAACGTCCACAAAGCGGGCCTGGTGCCCATGTTCCAGTCTTTTGAGATGAATAACCATGAGCAGTCTCAACGTCATGACTCGATGCGTGCACACGTTTCTAATGGTCGTCTACGTCGTGGTAAGTTGAACTCAACTGAAGAAGACCGTCTATTGAAGCTTTATGACGACATGAAGACTGAGCATCCTTTCCACCTAGTAGACGCTGTAAACGGTTTGACAGTAGACTCACTTGTCGCTAAAGCAGAGCAGCTCAAGCCCGACGTACTTTTTGTGGATGGTGTCTATTTGATGATGGACCAGGTGACAGGCGATGCCAATACACCACAGGCGTTAACTAATATTACTCGTGCGTTGAAGCGTGTGGCTCAAAAGCTAGACATTCCAGTTATCGTTACAACACAAACATTGTTGTGGAAGATGAAAGGTGGCAAGGTGTCTGCGGATTCTATTGGCTACTCTTCTTCATTCTTTCAGGATTCAGATGTGATTCTTGGTTTGGAACCTATTGCAGAAGATGACGAGATTCGTATCTTGAAGGTTGTACAAGCCCGTAACTGTCCTCCATCGGAAACATCTATTACTTGGAAGTGGGACACAGGTTGTTTCCATGACGAGAGTGCAGCTGGTTCCTGTAAGTTTTGTACTCCTTGGTCAGGTAAATAACAATGCTTGTTGATATTCCTTTAGTTCTTGATGCACTTGGTATCGAGCATGACGAGCGTGGCATTGAGTCAAATGCGTTGTGCCCTATGCACCATGCACGTACTGGTCGTGTAGACAACTCTCCATCTTGGTGGATTAATTTAGAGACAGGTATGCACCTATGTTTCTCATGTGGGTACAAAGGAAACCTAGTCCAGTTAGTCTGTGACGTTAATGAGTTTTACAGCGATGTCTGGGGTAAGGATTATGCTTATGATTATGTAGCTGCTCGTCTGTGGTTATCTCAGGTTTCTGAGATTCCTATTGAAAAGCTACTTGAGATGGTTCAGTCATTACCTAATCGTATTGAGGCTATGCCTAAACCTCTAGAGATGTCAGAGGCGCGTCTTGCTGTATTTGTTTCTCCTCCAGCCGAGGAGTTAGCTAAACGTAATATTACTGCCGATGTTGCAGAGCAGTATGGGATTCTATGGGACAAGAACAAAGCTACTTGGATTCTGCCATTACGTGAACCAGAAAATAATAGGCTTATGGGATGGCAAGAAAAAGGAACTGTGCACCGCACATTCTTTAACCGTCCCGGTGGACTACAAAAATCAAAAACATTATTTGGAATCGAGAATCAAAATGAAGACATTGTTATTGTTGTGGAGTCTCCCCTTGATACTGCTCGTATGGCTAGTGCTGGAGTTACTGGAGCGGTGGCAATTTGTGGGTCGTCAATTTCGGAAGAGCAAGTAAAGCTCCTTAGGCGTTCAGATAAAATTATTGCTGCCTTTGATAATGACCCTGCAGGCTATAAAGCATCTGAGGAGCTACGTAAGATGGCCCGCAAATACGGTTTAAATCTGTTCTTTTTCAGCTATCCTTATAGTGGAGCAAAAGACCCAGGTGAACTATCAGATGAAGAGATTATTTGGGGAATAGCAGCCGCTAAATCGTCAATACTTGGAGAATCTGCATATGTTCAAAGGGACACTGAAACCGTATCAAACTGAAGCCGTTAGAAAAATGGTTTCCCAAAAGCGAATACTTGTCGCTTATGAAATGGGTCTAGGTAAAACCCCTATGACTATAGCGGCTATTGAAGCCCTTAATCCCAAACTAACTTTGGTACTGTGTCTTGCCAGTTTAAAATATCAATGGCAAAAAGAAATCACTAAGTTTAGTGACTCCACATCTATTGTTATTGATGGCACACCATCTCAGAGGTTTAAACAATACGCAGAGGTTAGTAACCATAATTATATTATTATGAATTACGAACAGGTGGTTAATGATTGGGACGTTCTTAAGACCTTTGATTTTGATGCTGTAGTCTGCGATGAAGCAACCGCTATTAAAGGATTCAGAGCCAAACGAGCTAAGAAAGTTAAGGATTTATCTAAAAACATCCCGGTAAGATTTGCTTTAACAGGTACCCCTATTGAAAACGGTAGGCCTGAGGAAATATACTCCATCATGCAGTTTGTAGACCCTAAGGTTCTAGGACGATTTGATTTATTTGACCGAACCTTTATTGTAAGAAATCACTTTGGTGGAGTTCAGCGATACCGAAACTTACAGACATTACATGACCTATTAACTAAACACTCTGTACGTAAATCTCAAAAAGACGACGATGTTAAGCCATATTTGCCTGATGCAGTGTACCGAGAACCGCTTTTAGTTAATCTAGACAGCCAAGCGTCTAAAGTATACAGGCATATATCAGAGGACTTGTATTCATTACTAATGGATGCTAGAGAGATGTTTGGAACTAACTTTAACTTAGCTGCTCACTACGGCCAATCTTTTGATGCAGGTGACCCAGCTAACGAGCTACGGGGACAAATTATGTCTAGAATTACAGCCCTAAGAATGCTGTGTTCTAGTCCTAGCTCATTAATAAAGAGTGCGGCTAACTTTGAGAAACAAACTGGTGGTAGCATGTACATACATTCTTTAGGAGAATTATTAACTGGCTTGACCAGGAATAATAAGTTAGATTATACTGTTACTTATCTTAAGGAACATTTAAATATTGCTGATACGTACAAAGCTGTAGTATTCTCTTCTTATCTAGACTCTGTAGACTCTATAGTTAAAGAGCTTGAAAAGAACAATATTAAAGCAGTAGCATATACAGGAGAAATGAATGCTAAACAAAAAGAAGAAGCCAAAGTCAATTTTCAGACAAGAGATGACATCCGCGTTCTGGTTAGTTCTGACGCTGGTGGCTATGGCGTGGATTTACCTCAAGCTAATCTCTTAGTAAACTACGACCAGCCATGGTCTGCTGGACTTTCTGTCCAACGTAATGGTAGGATAAATCGTACGTCCAGCGATTGGACAACAATCACAATTCAAGATATACTAGTTACTGGTTCAATTGAGCAACGTCAGTATGATATGCTCAAGCAGAAGGGCAACGTTGCAGGAGCAATCCTGGATGGAGCTAACATCAACTCTAAAGGTGGAGTTGACTTAACTGTTGGAAGTCTGATAAACTTCTTAACAGACAAATTACTATAGGAGGCAATAATGGCAAATCTAATTCCCGAAGAGGGTCGCGTAGTTAATCCTGACGATTTTAACTCTCAGGTTCGTGAATACATAAAAATCAAAAGCTCAATGGAAATCTTTGAGGCTCGTGCTAAAGAACTTCGTGAAAAACTATTTTCAGTTCTAGATGATGAAGGCCTTGCAGATGAAAAGGGAAATCTTCAGTATGACCTTGAAAATCCAATTGATGGTGTAGTCCGTCTTGAGAAGCAGCGTCGTTCTACTCGTAAATTAAATGAGTTCCGTGCAGAAGAGATTATCGAAGCTGCCGGTCTTTCTGATGACGTGTATGAAATGAAGCGCGTTATTAATGAAGACGCTTTAATGGCTGCTTATTACCAAGATAAGATTACTGAAGAGCAACTAGATGAAATGTTCCCTGTCACTGTGGCATGGGCACTACTAACTAAAAAGAAGTAATTATGGCAGGAATGCGTAGTGATGCAGAAATCCTCAAAGCATTTGAGGGTCTTGACCGCGCACCTGGCTCTAAGAACAAACGCCGTGACTCTACTCCAGTAGCAGACAAACGTCGTAAAGTAGCTTCCGGTGAGTCTAATGGTTGGGATAATAACCCAATCATTAAGACTCTAAAGGGAGTTGAAACAGAGGTTTTTACAATTAAGGCATTAGCGTTAGCGTTAGACAAGCAGGTAGTTACTATCCGTTTGTGGGAGAAAAAAGGTTACATACCAATTGCTCCATATCGCTTGCGTTCTAAGTCACTTAATGGTAAAAAGGTAAATGGGAATCGCGTTTATACTAAAAAACTAATCGAGATTACTATTGAGGAGTTTGCAAAACGTGGACTTCTTGGTACCGCCCGTGTAGAATGGAAAGATTTGCACGATTTAACAGAAACACTTGTGCAACGCTGGAAAGATGCACTATAATAAACTAGTAGGCAAAATGCCTCAATACAAAAAGTAGTCGAAAGACTCAAGACAAAGAAAGTTAATCATGAATAACTACTCACCAAGCGTTAACGCTGACAGCTACTTAGCCGAAGATACCGTTGACATTGAACCAAAGCACGGCACTACTGTCCAATCAGGATGGGGAGCTGCTGCATCTGCACTAAAGCCAAAGCGTGAGGCTGGAGACTATCCAACCGATTTCCGTTTTAGCGACCAGGCACAACTTGTCCGTTTTATGCAGGACGAGCCATTTGCAGTTTACGAAATGCACTGGATTGATGCCATCAAGGAAGGCCGTCGTTCATTCGTTTGTTTAGGTGATGAATGTCCACTATGTACCATTGCTGGTGACAAGCCTCGCCCTAAGTTCTCCTTCAATATCATCGTTCTTTCTGACGGTGAGCCTAATGTACAAATTATGACTGCGCCACCGTCATTCGCTCGTCAGCTACAGGCTGCAAATGATGACCCACGTCGTGGTCCACTAACTAAGTACTACTGGGCTGTGTCTCGCACAGGTTCAGGAAACACAACACAGTACACTCTCGACCGTGTTCGTGGAACTGACCTTGCAGACGAGTGGGAGTTGGATGACGAAAGCATTATTGCTTTTGCTGCTACTGCCGTGTCATATGACAAGAGCGCAGTCTACGTGAGCCCCCGCGAAGACTTGCTAAAGGTTGCTCGCCAGCTCATTTCCTAACCACTCACCAATGTGGGGGGCCAGGGTCTTTTCAGACGCCTTTCTACCTGGCCTCCCACTCTTTTTATAAGGGGCATTATGAATATCATCACCACCATTGAACAGTTACAAGAATTTGTAGAGTATTACTCTAAAGTCGAGGCTTTTGCATTTGACGTAGAAACAATAGGTGAGAATCGCCTATACCCAGTCATTAACGATGTTTGCTGGATTTCTTTTGCAACTGAAGGTCGTGTAGATGTGATTCCTATGGGTCACCCTAATGGTGAACTTGAAGGGCATGATAAGCCTTTACTTTTACAGGGACAACGTCGCCTTATTGAAGGCAAAACAATCTTAGAATCCCACTACTCAAAAGATGAGCGTAAGTGGACAGCAAAGTTTGGAGAGGCTCCAGAACAACTAACCCCACGTCAAGTATTTGACGCTATTGAGCCTTTAATGTTTGGTCCACAGCTAAAGATTGCTCACAATGCAAAGTTTGATTTAAAGTCAGTTGCAAAGTATTATAACGGTCGCGTTCCTACTGGGCCATACTTTGATACATTGATGGCTGCTTTTATTGTTAATAATTTAAATAAATTTGATTTAGGTTTAAAGTCCTGTGTTCTTCGTGAACTAGGCGTAGATATGGAAAAGGGGATTGGTGAGAATGTCGCTTTACACAGTTTCTCTGATGTTGCTAATTATTCTGGTATTGACGCAGAGTTAACTTGGAAACTATACCAAGCACTAGAACCAAAGATTGTAGGTAATCTTCAAAGGGTATGGGGTCTAGAAATGGATGTTCTAGCTGCTTTGTGTGACATGGAACTTACTGGTGCTTATATTGACCAGGATGCTCTCAAGATTCTTGCAGAAGAAATTGAAAAAGGTAAGCAAGATGCCGAGGCTCGTTGCTACAGGATTGCAGGCAAAGCTTTCTCAATTAACTCTGTGCCAGTTAAGCAAGAACTATTGTTTGGTGGAGAAAACCCTCGTATCAAACCAAATACAAAGTTTAAACACGTTCTGACTCCAAAGGGTTTTGAGGCACAGAAGAACAAAGAAGAACTTAACCAAGCTCACTATTCAGTATCAGCAGAGGCCTTAGAGTTTTATCGTGGCAAGGATGACCTTGTAGATGCTTTGCTAGAATACCAAGACTTAAACAAACTTATGACTACATACGTAACTCCTTACACAGGTGGTGAAGTCAAACGTACAACTAATGGCAAAGTTAAGATTGAAGAACGTAAAAGCCTTCTTATAAATGGTCGGGTCCATACTAACTTTAAAGCACACGGAGCAGAGACAGGTAGGTTCTCGTCTAGTGAGCCAAACCTACAAAACATTCCATCATCGGGCGATTACGGTAAGTTGGTTCGTAATCTATTTGTTGCTCCTCCAGGACACAAGTTAATAGTAGCTGACTACTCTCAGATTGAGCCTCGTATCATTGCTTCATTTTCAGATGACCCAGTCCTTGTTAAAAACTACATGGATGGCGGAGACGTATACACTGCTATTGGTGAAACGATGGGTGTAGACCGTAAAGCAGGTAAGGTTCTTGTACTAGCCATCTCTTATGGTGTTGGCCCAGATAAGATTGCTGCATCAGTAGGTTGTTCTTTAAAAGAAGCTAAAGACCTATTAAATCGTTTTGAAGCAGAGTTTTCATCTATCTCTAAATATAAAGCTAAAGTTATTCGTATGGCTAAAGATGCAGGAAAGATTCCTTTTGTAGAAACTATGTTTGGTCGGCGCAGGTATATCCCAGAACTACTTTCCAGGGATTTTAGTATGCTAGGTCGTGCAGAGCGTCAAGCGTTTAATACTATGATTCAAGGTTCAGCTGCAGATATTATGAAGCTTGCTCTTATTAGGGCTCACTCTTGTTTCATAGACGACCCAGAAGTAAACGTTATTCTTACTGTTCATGACGAACTTGTAACCATTACTCCTGAATATAAAGCAGAAGAAGTAGCAAATGCCATCCGCCAATCTATGGAAGGCATACACCTTAAGCAAATTACCGTCCCACTTATTGCTGATGTGAAAATAGTTGACAAGTGGGGAGAGGCAAAGTAATGTCAAAAAAGAAGAAGAAAAATAAACATAAACCAATAAATGACCCGGTATCATTATCAGAAGTAACATCTCGTTTGCGTGGATTCCTTATTGATTCACAAATTCAAAACGCACATGAGTTGTCTATAATTTTAGGATGCTCACCATTAAGCGATGAAGTTAAGGAGATGGAAGAGGATGAAAGTGATAAGCGTGTTGACCGCATATCTCATTTAGTTCCTCTCCTGTTTGCACAAGCCCACGCTTTAGCAGAAAGTTCAATTGAGTATCAAAAATCAAACTTACCTGATGATGCACCAGAAATACCAAACGATACTTGGTGGGAATCACGTAAGCTATTAGAACAAGTTGCAATGTCTGCTTTATTAGGTTCAGTATCACAGTTAGTCGATATGGGATTTTTAAAGCTTCCAAAAGGAAAAAAGAAATGAGTTTTGTAACATTTTGGTGGATAGTCTTTATGGCTTTAGCAATAGCAGCATTAATTAAAGGAGAAAGTAAATGAGCAACGCAGACTGGTGGGCTAAAAAACTAGGACAACCAACACCACAGGGGCGTCCTGACCCTAGCCCTGTAATGCCCCCCTCACAACAACCGATGGCTCCGATGCCTTCCTTTCAACAACCACAAGGCAAAACGTTGCCATCCAGTTCGCAAACTGCTTCTTGTCCTGACTGCGGGTCGGGCAATTACTTTTCTGTTCAAAATGCAGCGGCACGCTGTTACGACTGCGGCTACCCCATTCAGCAATCAGGGTCACGTTACGGTGGCCTCGCTGGTGCGGTTGTTGAAGGAGCAGCACAACAAGCTACCGGAAATAACGCAACAAACAACTTCAACCCACAACAAATAATAGGAACTATAAATGGATAATTCACAAGCACAACTAATAAAAGATAAAGCGTTTCTTGATATAAGAGAACGTGTAGCAAACATTCTAGTAGAACAAAACATTCTAGATACACACAATGGCTCAGTAGGATGGTGGGTACACAGCGGTACTCCTACATTCATTTCACTTTATGATGTATTGGAGCAAGCCCGTGTATAGTATTTATGATGTATTTGGAGCAGTTACATTAACAATAATTATCGTTACTTTAACTATTGGTTTATTTTGGTCAATAGCCACTAATGAACGTTTACGTCGTGAATTAAAGGAAGAAAAAGAAAATGATTAATCCAGAAGCTTTAAAAATTATGGTTGCTCTCAACAAGAAATTGGGAGAGGGCTCTGTTGTAATAGGAGGAAATATTCGTGAAGACCTTATCGGTCGTGCTACCACTGGCTCTACTACTTTTGATTACGTTTTGGGTGGTGGGTTCCCTACTAATCAATGGAATGAGCTCATTGGTGAGCCAAGCCACGGGAAAACAGCTATTGCTCTTAAGACAATCGCGGCTAACCAGGCGCTTGACCCAGAGTACACCACTGTATGGGTTGCTGCAGAGCAATGGGTCCCAGAGTACGCAGAAATGTGTGGAGTAGATGCAGCCCGTGTTATTGTTATTGAAACCAATATTATGGAAGAAGCTTTTGATGCAGTTCTTGCTTTTGCTGAATCAAAGTCAGTTGACGCTATCGTCATTGACTCTCTTCCTGCCCTAGTCCCAGGTCCAGAAGACGAGAAGAACATGGATGAAATGACTGTCGGTCGTGGAGCCCTTATTACTAACAAGTTCTTTCGTAAGGCTGGAGCTGCTATGAAGCGCAGTCTAACTGAAGCTGAACGTCCAATTCTAGGTATTATTATTAACCAGTGGCGTATGAAGATTGGTGTAATGCATGGAGACCCACGCACAACCCCCGGTGGTGTAGGTAAGGACTATGCATACTTTACTCGTGCAGAAGTTAAACGTGATGAATGGATTGAGACTGGTTCTGGTAATAATAAAGTCCGTGTAGGTCAACGTATTAAGATTCGTGTTATTAAAAATAAAACCGCACCTCCTCAGCAGATTGCTTATATTGATTACTACTTCCAGGACCACAGTATTTATACTGCCGGAGAGTATGACAAAGCTAAAGAAGTTGCTGCAATGGTTATTATTAAAGAGATTGTAGACCGTCGTGGTGGTTGGATTTATTACGGTGAGCGTAAGTGGCAAGGCCAAGAAGCTCTAATAACTTCAATTCGTGAAGAAGTAGACCTCTTTGAGGAGCTTCGTGATAAAGTACTTCTCACCCCAACTGGCCCTATGTCGGCGGTTGAGTAGTGAAAAGCGAAGGACAGAAGCAGTCCCAGAAGCACGAGAAGCGTCTCGCAAAGGCAGTCGGAGGGCAAACCACTGCTGCTTCTGGGGCCTTCTGGTCCCGTAAAGGAGACGTAAGAAGCGACACCTTGTTAATTGAGCACAAATGGACTGGAAAGAAATCTAAAACTATTCAGTCTGTGGAGTTGACTAAAATAGTCAATGAAGCTATTATGGATGGTAGGCTCCCAGTATTTGGGATTCATTTAGACGGAAAAGATTATGTCATTCTAATGGAGACAGACTTCTTAGAATTATGGGATAAAGTTAATGGAAATGTTTAACGTTACAGATTTAGAGTGGATTAATGATTCCGCTTGCAAAGATGTACCAGACCCTGATATATTTTTTCCACCAAGAGATAAAGACCTTTATAAATCAATTGCAGATGAAGCAAAGAAGTATTGTTTTGGAATTGACGGAGAGACTCCGGCTTGTCCAGTACGAAAAGAATGTCTGTGGTCTGCAATAGAATCAGATGAGCAACATGGAATCTGGGGCGGTCTAAGTCACCGTGAGCGCAATGCACTTGTGCGAAAGTGGCAAAGGCAGTATAAAGATAGTATGACTTTGAAAGAATATGTCTTTCAACTAAATAAGAAGGAAAAGTAAATGGCGGTATCATCAAGTAAATCAGACCTTAAAAGGTTCTTAGATGCAAAAAAGAAACCAACACGTTTAATGGGAGATATTGAACGTCACCTTATGGCTCGGCCTCTAGGGGACCGTAGTACAACCGTGCTACATCCATCAGAAATTATTAAACGGGATTACTGCCGTCGTGCAGGGTTCTTCCTACTAAGTGGCCACACTAAGATTGCTGAAAACCCTAATCTACGTTTGCAGTCTATCTTTGATGAAGGCCATACTATCCACGCTAAGTGGCAACGTTGGTTCCAAGAAATGGGCGTACTATATGGGCGCTTTACTTGTACAGCGTGTGACTTTTCAATATTTGATATTGGAATGGTGACTTGTCCACATTGTGGTAAAGACACTATGGAGTACCGTGAAGTAACTCTTGTAGATGAATCACTACGTATTGCTGGCCACACTGATGGTTGGATTAAGGGAATTGGAGACGATACTCTTATCGAAATTAAATCAATTGGTCCAGGCACTATCCGTTCAGAAGCACCTAATCTTTTTATGGATGCTGGTGCAAACTTTATGGAGGCATGGAAGAACGTTCGCCGTCCATTCCCTACACATATTATGCAGGGTCAGGTTTACCTAGAACTTATGCAGCGTATGGGTCACGATGTAAATGAGATTGTATTTATTTATGAACTCAAAGCTGACCAGGATTACAAAGAGTTTAGTGTTAAGCGTGACTATGAACTTGTCCGCCACGTGTTTGACAACGCTAAATTAGTTGTAGACGCTGTTGATGCTGGAGTTGCTCCAGATTGTAACAACAATCCTGGTGGCACCTGCAAGCAATGTGAACCTTACAAGGAGGACTAATGAGTGCATTAGAGAAGTTTAAAGACTGGGGGCTTACCTTTTATAAACCAGAAGGTGAGCAGGTACGTATCCCTAATGATATTACAGCTATTGGTTCTGAGGAGTTGGGAGAGTTATTTACTCGCCTAACTGCTTGGACTGACTATATTAACTCTCAGTTAACTATGGCTCAACTAGAAGAGCGTGCAGCTCTTAAGAAGAAAGACTTTACTGAAACTACTATGCTAATCAAGCGTGTTGGTTCTCAGGCAAAGGGTGAGCGTATTACCGCTATCAAAGCAGAGGTTTCTATTAATCCAGAGATTGTCCAACTTGACAATGACTATGAAGAAAAGTACGCTTATCGTAAGTTAGTTGAAATGCTGCTTACAAACCACGAGCGTGACCTATCCTTGGTCAGTCGTGAAATTACACGTCGTTCTAATGATTATAGGAGGAATTTATAATGGGACAGATGAAAGAAATATACACAGAAATGCATACAGAAAAACTGGAGGAAGAATACAACATGAGTAAATTTGAAGACCTACCTACGTTTATGAAAGAAGAAATCCGTAAAAATGGTTTGAACACAAAGTTTGAAGAAGCTGTACAACAGAAGTTTCAACATGCTAAACACGTACTTCTTAGCAAGCACAAAGACTACGGACCAAAAAATATTGCACATAGTCCAGGCGGACCTTTAAATGGTTTGCGTGTTCGTATGTGGGATAAGTTTGCACGTATTAACAACTTGATTGATTCAAAGAAAAAGCCAGAACACGAAAGTCTAAGGGATTCATTCCTAGACATGGCTAATTACGCAATCATTGCAATGCTAGTTCTGGATGATGAGTGGCCAAATGAATAATGTAGTGTTAGTTATAGTAGGACTAATTATTGGATATGTAATTATGAAAATAGCTTTAAATATAATTGAGAAGTTTGGAAAGAAAGAATGAAAGCAACAGGATTTGAACCACGTTTTGACCGCGACATGGAACGCGGTGAAGTAGGAGAACAACTATTAGATATTCTATTTGAGGATAGTCAAGACCCAAATGTAACTATTGAAGTTAAAACCGACTATCGCACCAATGAAACTGGAAATATCTACGTAGAAACCCACAAATACCGCAATGGTGATGTAGATAGCGCTGTGCCATCAGGAATCAACGGTACAGAGTCTAAATGGTGGGCTCAGGCGTCCCCTGACGGTACCGCTGTGCTCCTAATTAAGACAGAAGCACTACGTAAGTACATCGCACTTGTAGAGCCTCCTAAGAGCTCACAGCCCGTTTCTAATGCCCATTCTGCGGCTAGCTTAGGGCTGTTAGTTTCAGTGAAAGGCCTTATGAAGTTTTTAAAGATGTGGAAGTCGACCGACTAGGTATACAATGAAGATTAAGGAATTCGATGGAGGCCTCAAAATAGGCAGCCAAGAAGTAACAATAGGTATTGACCAATCACTAACAGGGTTCGCTCTCTCGGTGGTTTCTGTTGAGTTCCCTAATCTGCATATGACTTGGGTTGCAAAATCCGAGTACCGAGGTGTTCAGCGTTTAGCTGACATACAAACTTGGTTAAATAAGCAGTTATTTGAAATTGCTTTAAATCGATGGGACGTCAAAGATGTCGCCATGGAAGGCACTGTTTTAGCATCCCATTCCGCCTTAGTATTAGGTGAGCTAGCAGCAACAGTTAAATTAACTTTATGGAATAAAGAAATTCTTCCTCTTCAAATCCCCCCAATGACTCTTAAAAAGTATGCTACAGGCAAGGGGACCTCTAAGAAACAAGAGATGCTCCTACAAATGTACAAGCGTTGGGGCGTTGAATTCAATGACGATAACGCCGCTGATGCCTATGCCTTAGCTAGATTAGCTGGCGGAAGCAATATTAACGCTATAGAAGCTCAAATTGTAGAACAAATAAAAGATGACAAATACAGGGATTTTATACAGTAAACCGTGTAATCTTAATATGAGGATGGCATATAACTCGTATATTTAAGGACTACAAATGAGTGAAGAATTAGACATCCCATCTACCGAAGAACCGTTTCTTCGAGTTTCAGCTGGGTCAAACCCACAATCAGTTGCATCGGCAATTGCACACGCTATTTACGAAACTAAAGCTGTAAAGCTAAGGGCCGTAGGCGCAGGTGCAGTCAACCAGGCTGTAAAATCAATCGCAATCGCTAGAGGCTACGTAGCCCCAAGGGGTTTAGACCTGACATGCAAGCCTGGATTTACTACTATTGAATCAAGAGATGGCGAAATCTCTGCAATAGTATTCGCAATTTCAGCAAGTTAACTTAAGGAGTCCTCATGGCAGCATGGGCATCAATGGGACATGGTATGAGACGTCGTACCGGAGCTCCCTCAAATCATTTAGAATCGGCAGGAAATAATATGGCACGTTCACACCAAACTCACCACGAAGCTATGCAGGATGCAGCAGCATCAGGCAGCCACAGAGTACCAATGGGCATGGATGCCTATCAGGTAACTCCAGCCCCAGTTCTTAAAGGCACACTAATGCCTAAGAAGAATACTCAGGCTATGGACCCAACTGGTGCTGGTACTAAGCAGAACCGTCAGAACATTGAAAAGATTGGTGCTACTTACCGTGTATCTCCAAAGTCTACCTTTGTTCAGCTTGACCCTTCAGCAGGACCTACCATGGCAAGTGCCAAGCTTGTTCCTTCTGTTGCTAGCGTCAATGGTTCATTCCAGGACGCCGAAGCCGACTCTTACCTATAAGAGGATAAAATGAACGACGCTAATTCAGCGGGTCAGTTTAATAGTGTTCAGGGTGACCCTGGTGCACGTGGTATGATGGATGCAAACTCTTATACCCCCTCGCCTATATCGCTATCTGCTAATGCGCTAGGAAGTTATAACTCTGAAATGACTCAGAACTTTGCTCATGCAAAAGGTCCTGGGTTAAAAGTTAAACCTTATAGTGCTCAGACAATGACTTCTTCAACGTATAGGACTCAATAATGGGAAAGATGGCACAGCCTAACCCACCTAAGATGGGGCCTAGCGCAAACCAATTTGCTAAATTACAGCACACCCCTGTTAGTCAAGGAGTGGCTAGCGTGCAACATTTTGAAGCAGTTGGCCCAGCAGCGTTGGCTCAAAGCAAGCTTACTAAGGGTTCAAACGTGTTTAACTTTCACAACGCAGAAATTGCTCGAGACCGTGGTCGACCTAATGCGCTTTCTAAAGAAACTACAGGTACCGTTTATGGTGGAAGCATTGGTAGTGACTAATGGCTGGCGGAGTAAACAACTTTAGTCCTAACCAAAACTGGCAATCTATTGGTGGTAATGGTCTAAATGGCTATAACAACCAAGGTGGTTACGGTGGAGCTGTTGCACGTGGTGACCTTGATGCTATGCGTATTGGTACAGGCCGTGTTCCTTCCGCAGAATATCCTGATGGTTACCTAGGTACAATTCGTTCTAGACGTGATGACCGCCTACTAGATTCAATTAAGAACCGTGTAAATCAAAAAGCATACCAGCGCGGTGTTCACAAAGGTGAACGTATTGAACCTAGTGCGTATTACTGGAGCCTAGACTTTAATGACCAATCTGGTATCAAACGCCAAATGAAGGCTAAACAAGTTAATATTAATGGTGGCCTAGTCTATATGATTCCTAGAGCAACTCCAGAAATGTCGTTAGTTCCTGCACCTCATCTAGTTAATGACGGTAAATCAAACATGCGCTCAACTTCTCCGGGAGAGTTTGACACTCAAAGAGCAAACAGAATATCCTACTTAAAACCTAGGTGGGCATAATGGGTTACTCATTTGATGGTCGTTATGATTACACAAAACCTTGGACTCAGGCCCCACAACAGCCTAAATGGTCGTATAATGGACCTTGGGCAAGTAATGAAGAAAGACTTACCCAGCAAGCTTTAATGGTTATGACAGTTCCAGGAGCTAAACTGCAGCAAATGGTTAAAGCACCATTGCCGCAGATTCAGCTTTTTCCACCTAGATATGGGTATGGGGACCGTCAGCAACCAGGTATTGATGATATTGTAAGTATCAATAGAATCTATACTGAGCCAAGAGTTTCATGGTATTCAGGCGGAGTAGGCGGCTACTCTGGTTCAAGCAGAAATGATTTAGGAAATAACTAATGAGTCTAGAAGAATTTGGTAAAGGCCACGGCGGAGCTGGAGGCACTCCTGTAAATGGAGAAAACTCGACAGAACAGTCATCTTCTGCTGCTTCTGATACTTCAAGTGGTTGGGTAAAGTCTCCAGAACTAGAAGCTGTAGAAAAAGAATCTGCAGCTAAGCCAGCTTCATCAGGAATAATTGACCTAAAGCCTGGACTTAGACTTCCAGAGCAGTTTGAAAAAAAGAGCCAGATGTGGGCACACATTAATAAAGGTGGGTTAGTTGTTGGTGTAAACTCAGATATTCACGGTAATAGAACTCTTGCTGCTGCCCCTACCGACCAACCAAGACAAAAGCTGTCTAAAGAAGAATTAATGAAGCCTTTAAGTGGGGTGTCTGATGCTGGTTCTGAATATGAGGATAAACTTAGAAAAAATATGCCTTTTCCCGGCGCATTTGCAGCCACTAAAAAGCTACGTCCAATTATAAACGATACCCAATCTAACTTTAAAATTCTTACAGACCATTGGAATGACCTTAAAACAACTGTTGAAAATGACCCTCTTCATCCTGCAAGAGAAGCTCACCAACAAATTGGTATGCATCTAGCAGTTACTGAAGCAGCTTTACAAAGAGCTCATGCTGCTTTAGATAATGGTAAACCTCATGAAGCTACTGTACACGTAAGAATGGCTACTAATTCTCTTCACATGGCTAACCAATCTATGAGTAACCCTGAATATTGGGCTAGTATGGGCGGTAAGCGTTCACCTGTCCCATTGTCATCAACTGATATTGACCGTGCTCACGCATTAGTTGAACACCCAGTACCAAATGAGATTTCTGCTCTTTCTAAGGGATTAAAACTTGGAAGAACAAACATCGATAATAATAGATTTGTTTTTGAAAGACTTTCAGAAATTAATAGTGCACTTAATCACCCAGACCCTGCTAAACGTGCAAAATATATGGGCCTAAACCCTCAATTAGTTAAATATAAACTAAAACAGTCTACCCAAGGAACTGAAAAAGGTGGACCTGAGTGGGATGCACTGAACGCAGGACCGTATACTCACGTAGAAGGTTTTGATGTTGATGCAAACGAAGGAACATCTCGTGTAGGTGAAACAAAACCAGTACGTAAAGGAATTGCTCCAGGAACACGTGCAGTAACAAATCCTAAAACTATTCCTATGGTATATGTACACCCTAATGCACTTCCTGCAGGTACAAAGATTATGCGAGGTAAAAAAGGAACTGCAGTAGAAGGACAACTTGCTGCTTTTGACCCTCTAGGTAAACAACTTAAGATGCCTAAGTTAGAAGACGTAAAAATTGTGCCATATGGACAACACTATGGTATGAAAGTAATTAACGACCAAGGTATGCACGTTCCGCACTTAAATGAAAAAGGTGTGCCACTAACTTTTGAACAACTAAGGGGAGCTGGAGCACGCACTATAGGCTACGAAGATGTCACGCCTGCACCTTCACACCCTAACGCCCCTAAACCAGAAGATGCAGCCCCAGAAAAGCCTCGTAATTGGGATACTATGCGTTCAGTAGAGCGTGAAGCATTAACAACTCGTGGACAAAAAGCAGTAGAAGACAGAGAAGCTCTCATAAAAGAAACTCAGGCTCAAATTGAAGCAGATAAAGACAAAGCTTTTGAAATTATGTCTACTGGTAGAGCTAAAAAAGAAGAAGCAAAACGAAACAAGCCAGTTACTAGTCGTTCACCAAAGAAGGCTCGTCTAGCAAAAATTGAAAAACAATATATGGACAAACTTGGCATAACTGCAACTGAGCCTACAGTTGAACCAAAAAAGAAAGCAAAGGGTAATAGCTAATGGCAAGACAAGGAAGAAAACTTACTGCTGAGCAGCAGGCTAGAAAAGACGCTATTCTCAAAGCTAGGAACTCCGAAAGTAAAGCTGACGCACGTGCCACTGCTCGTGAAGACCGAAAAATATCTGCAGTACAAGAAGCCGTACAAAAAAGAGAACTACAAAAACAGGCCGATGAAGAATTTCTTGGAAGACTTGAAACTGGTAAATTAAAGCAACCAGCCGACTGGAATGCAACTGCACGACCTGTAGAATCGACTGGAATTAGTTCTAACCTTACTTACCACCATGCTTTATATAATGCAATAGCCGATATTCGTGGTCGTGTAGATGCCATTAAAAATGATGCTATTACAACTAAAGAAAAAGGACTACAATTAAAAGTTGACGCAAAAAATGCAGCAACACCTGACACTCAAAAAGTTACTCTAGATAACTATACAGATGAAAAAGGTCGCAGAACCCAAGCAGGAATTCCTACTGACCTACAGAAAAAAATAGATGGACCAGTTTGGGCATTAAACCAAGCTAAAAGCAAACTTGATTTAGCAGAACAGGCTCACCGCGCAGGTGACCACATTTCTGCTATGGATTTATTCTCACAAGCAGGTGACCACGTAATATCTGCTTTAAATACAGCAAAAGAGAACTTTGGTACTCAAAAATATAGCAAAGTGTTTAACAGTCAAGATTACGCCGCTGATAATAACGAAATGGCAATTGGAGGACACTCTAATAGGCAAATTTCAAATGTTGTTAATGGTTATACAAAGCATGTTCTTGAACGAGGCATTACATCTGGTGCTCTTCACCCTGAAATAGCAGAGGCTGTTGTACCTGAAGTTACTAGAAATTATACAAAGTTAACAAGAGCAGGGGAATCAAATACCGCAGCTACAATTCCGGATTGGTATAGAACTAAATCTAGAGAAGATGTAAAGAAAGAACGAGAACAAAAAACTGCAAGAGCTCAAGCTAGACTTAAAGCATCAGATATAGAACGAGCAACACGCGGTGGTAGAAATATTATTAGAGCAGATGATTCAGGGCTATCTGGTTCCGAAGAAGCTGTAGAATCTGCACCTAGAACCGGTAATCCAGTTCCATTTGATATTAGATGGAAAAGAGAAGAGATTCAACCAGTATTTGAACGTGATGAGGCAATTAACGAAAGTTCGGCCAAAAACGCTGGAATTAAAGATTATGTACCTAAAACGTTTATTGGCTCAGAGGCTCACACTGACCCAGAAAAATGGAATCAACAATTCCAAGTTAAACAGCACTGGTTAAGAACTAACAAAGGTGCAAATCCACATGAGTTTGAAGGAACTGAAGGCCATATTGACCCAGAAGGTTATGCAACAAAACATAAATTAGAGTTCCGAGAAATTCCAAAGCCTTATGCTAAATGGGCAAGACAAACCGGGATGACTGGGTTTAACCCAACACTTAATGAAGAAAGAACAGCTAATATAGCTGAAGTTGAATCTGGGTTACCTGAAGTTGCAAGAATTGGTAGAGGCCAACCACACCCCGGTCTCGATGTTCCGGAAAATATTAACAGGAATCAACAGGCAAGAGCTAAACGTGCCGGTATACCTCTTACAAAAGAGGAAACTAGGTCTTCTATGGTAAATAGTATGGTCACTATGCCTCACCCTACAGATGAAAACAAAACCATTAAGGTAAGATTTGGCGACTTAACTCCGGAAGAACAAAACAAACACTTATCTACTTTTGGTTCATTTAACGTTTCTGGAGCTCCTGAAGAAGCTACTGACCGTTCAAATGCTCTAGTAGAACACCATGAATATAATGAAGAACCTGCGTTAACTTCTCAAGCTAGAGTTGATGAATTTGTACAGCAAACAATGGGACGCAGAAACAGCGCGTTTAATTCTGGAAGAGGTATGTAATGGATGACGGCGATGGCGCACTTACGCTTGAACTTCAAGCATACCAAGTAGCAAAGAATGCAATAAACTACCGTGGTTCTCACCCATGCCCAGCATGTGGTATAATTATGAACCCGGTAGAATATATGTACACTAAGTTAGGTATTTGCCCTGATTGCGGTGAAAAGCGCCGCCAGGACCGTATCAACAGAAAAATGGTCTAATGTCACACCCATCATTTAACGATGCTCATGAGCTAATATCTCATATGATAGAGTATGCAGATTCAAACCGTCATGGGTTAGGCTACGACAACGTAGATAAGATTAACGTGCATTTAGGCAACGCTCTAAAGGGGCTAACTAACGCTCAAAAAGCGCATAACACCCCAGGCGGCCAAACAGCTGCTATGCTAGAACTATCAGATGTAGGCCACCATATTAATCAAGCAGCCAAGGCATTTGATATTAGGGATGAGATGGGTCAACGTGTTGACTATCCATTGACTACACAGATTTTGCAAGCCCAAATGGGTGAGCAGCAAAAAGAGTTCGTACATAACTATGCGAACGATATTAACGAAGGAAGAAAAAATGGCAGTAAACACTAGTCGTTCAATGAACGATAGCTTAGATGCTGGTGCAACTGATGGCAAGTACCGCAAGGTTCGCCCTAACACTGAGGTTATGGACCACGATGGTCACGAAAAGACCCTAGATAACCGTCAACTTCTACACCCATTCTCAGGTTATGGATTCCTTACTTCAGAGGCCCCAGCATCATCTCAAGTAAACCCTGGTAAGTAGTTAATAAAGAAAGTATTATAATGCCTTCAAATAAACCCGCAAAAGGTCCAGCCCCTGCAGTAGAATTTTCCGCTGCTCCTGCAGAAAAAAAGACTCGTGGGCCAAGAACTGGTACTAAAAACCAGCCAATGGCTACTCCTATCATGGATAGTAGCGATGATAATGCCAGTAAGCTTATTCAGGCTAAACGTGAAGCTGAAGAAAAAGCAAAATTAGAAAACATTGACTCATCTAAATGGGAGCCATTAAATCCAGCAGAATCAGATGTTGCTCCAGCTGCAGCTGCTAGCCCTGCAATAAGATTTAACCCAACTGATTTAGCTCGTAAACTTGGTGTTTTAAATAAAAATTTATTAAATAATGAAAAAGCTGTACCAAAACCAGGAAGAGCAGCGGCTGCAGCGGCTAGAACAGCAGATAAAGAAAAGTACGGTCCAGCAGGAGTTGTACAATCCCAAAGCGTATCATTTGAACCTCGTCAAATTGCATCTAGCATTTCTTTGGGAACAGATGAAGAAGGTAAGCCTTTTGTAAATCGCATGGAATCAGGAAGGCCAATTATGGGGGGCCTTTCTGCAGTACCAGGTGAAACAAAAACTGAACCGTATTTTACTCCAAAACAAATTAACAATCGTTCTCAGTTAGCAAAACAACAGCAACAAGCTCGTGAAGCATCGAGCGGTGGGCGTAGAACAGTGCTAACAGCAGAAGAATATTTGAAATCAAGAATGCTCCAACCAACTGAAGCAGATTTACTTCCTCCTGCCGTTAAATCTACACCCGAACTTCCAAAAGAAGTTAACCCAAATGTAACTGTAACAAGACCAGAGAAAAATATTGGTCAGGATGTTTTGGACCGTGTTGGTGTTGATGATGCTCTTCCTCACAGTCATGGGGTTGAACACAACGAAATTACTGGAGAAGTTAAACTAACTCCTATAAAACAAAGCAATAATGGCAAACAATTTCCTATAGATAGAGAAACTAAAACTTTTGGTCCAAATCAAGAAGTTTTAGCAGATAGTTTTAGGACAGTTCCGGGTAAGTACCACTATATTGCAGGTGAGTCTGTACAAGCACACACTAAAACTACTGACACATGGAAACGAACTAACAACAATGGGAAGTTTGGAGTAGTAAAAGGCTCAAGTGTTGATTCTATTGGAACTTTTTATAAGCATCCTGAAACAGGGCAAGTAATTCAAACATTTGATAAGCCGACCAATTGGCGTCCTTCAGCTAAGGATGTAGCCCAAGCTAAAGAATACTACGCAAATCATAAAGAAATTATGGGTGGGGATGATGTTGAAATGCCAGTACTGCCTCGCAGTATTCTTGCAGCACACGAAGCAGCAGAAAACCCAACTGGTTATAATACCGCTATTGAAAAACACCACGTTGAATTATTTAAAAAGTATAATTTCAAAAGATTTAGTGGAGAAGACAGACCAGAAAAAGAACTTGCTGCGTCTAATTACGCAAAAGAAAACCCAGAAGAGTCTAAAAAATGGGTAGCGGATAACCTGCACCAAGCAATTTCTGATTCAGGCGAAGACCACCTAAGCACAATGGGTGATTTAGAAAAGCACCCAGACCAAATTCACAGCATTTTTAATGACCATTTTGTAGTTAAACCACAAAGGGAAAGAGATTACAAAAATGCGGTTAAACGTGGATTAGTTCCTAAAAGAGTTGTGCCAACACAGCTACCAACCCTGTATGGTAATCCAGTTATACCCGCGCCATCAGAAGAGTTTAGAACACGCCAAGCAGCTCAAGGTAACCCTGTATCAAGGTCTGATGCCCTTAATTTAGGTGCCTCAGAAGGTCGTTAATTTTAGTTGCATAAATAAAAATATGTAGTAGTATAAAAGTATAAATATAAGGAGCATAAAATGGAACAAAATATTCCTAATGCATTAAAACAATTACCATACAATTGGGAAGTTAACCCTAAGTATGATACGCCCCATTTAGGCGCGTATGTATATGTTCGTGATAATGGGCATATAGCCATGCCACAAATGGGACCAGGTTATTATATGGAACCTAAGGAGAACAATGACTAATAAACCAGTAATTGGTTCTAAACCTATCGATGGACCAATCATCCGTTTGCTACGCTGCATGGTGTGCGAAACCTGGGAAGAACTTCCTGATTTTGAAGGACCATCTAAATTTGATTATTTATTGGAGATTACGCTAGAAAAGCACGTATTTCCATCAGGTGACCCTCACGTAGGTAAACTATTTAAAGTACCAGTAAAATCATGGGCAAACCCCGAAGAAAAGAAAGCCATCTTAGAACAGCTAGCTCAGGGTGGTTCAAAAGGTCTAGATGAGTTAGACCCTAATAAAGCATTTTATGAAACAAAGATGTCATTTGCTGAAGATGCCATGAATTGCTGGATTGCACATAATAAAATCACAACCAATTGTGAAGATTATGAATCACCTAAAAAGCGTTTGTTGCCGGATACAGCGGTAGAACGTAAAGAATTGGGAATGCCTAAACCAGAACATCTGGAAGGTCCTCAAGTATACACTTGCCATTTCTGTCCGTACCATGGTAAAGTGTTAGAACGTAAACGCCAAATCCTTGGCCTATATTAGAAAGAAATAAAATGGAACAAAATAAAGAAATTAAATCAAAATTCGTTGTTAACATCTATACAGATGACACATTTTCTGTTGACCTAGCAAAACAAGAAGATGCGCCAGAAACACAGCAAGACGCAACTGTTTCTGAAGTCTATCAATGGGCACACCTACTAATTAAAGAAGTAGATGACCAGCGTTTGGTTGAGCGTCTAGCAACAACTATTATTCAGTTGCTAACTCCACCAGTAGAACCTACAGTATCCGATGTTATTAGCGAAAAGCTTGCAGAGCGTGGAATTAAGCCAGAAAGCCCTGAAGCAACCGCTTAAACTAGATATATGAGCAATCCTACATCTTATTTCAGCGCACCTGCGACCGAGTTGGACCCTACCCTATTTAATGGGCGTTCACTCCAGTCGTGGGTGCGTTCTGGTATTCTAAGCATATTAAACGATTTCCTAGGTAGAAAATACCAAGAAGCGCAGTTATGGACACACCCATATCTAGCAGGTTCAGGTGTTTCATATCAATGGAATGCAGCTAGAGACCCAAAAGACCTGGATTGTTTAATCGGTATTAATTTTATTCAGTTTCGTAAAGCAAATAACAACTACGCAGGGTTGTCAGACAAAGAGATTTCTGACCAATTAAACGAGCAGTTCCATGATGAGTTGCAAGTAACCACACAAAACTGGAATGGGTTTGAATTAACCTTTTATGCGTTAGTTACAGCCGACATTCGTAATATCAAACCATATGCCGCGTATGATTTAAAATACGGTGAGTGGATAGTTACACCAGACCCAAACCAAGCCGCCCCATCTAATAACGAATGGGATAAGATTGTTGATACGGATTTACACACAGCATCCGGTATCGAAAACAAGTTTACAACATCAATGCAGGATATAAAGTATTCTCGTAATGATGCAATCAGACGTAATGCAGAAAACAATTTAACAATTGCAGCAGCCCAAGGAAACTCCCTATATAATGAAATTCATAGCAATAGGTCATTAGCATTCTCCGGAAGCGGAGAGGGGTACAATGATTTCCACAATTACCGTTGGCAAGCTGGTAAGCGTAGCGGTGCAATTCAATCCCTAAGAAAAGTTAGGGAAAATATGAAAAACACCCTACAAAATAACAATCCTTATGGAGTAGAATTGCCTGATGCTAGAACACTGATTCGCAGAGCAGCAGTACACAGGAACCAATAATGTCATTAACAGATACATGCCGCCTGTGTGCGCATGAGTTATACCAAGGTATTTGCGTAGAAGACCAATGCAAATGTGATTGTTACGGAACAATGTTTGAGGAAGACTGATGCATATATTAGTAGATATAGACGGAGTATTACGCGGTCAAAAAGATGAACCAATTGCAACTGGGGTCATTATGGTTGGAAGCCTCAGCAGCTGGAACGTAGTAACATTCATGGATTCAAAGCCAGAGAATGAGATTAAATATTGGTTAGATGTCAATAAGATTGTTGATTACGACAGGATATTAGACTCATCGGTTCACCTGGAAGGTGAAGTTTTAGCGGAACGCCAGGTTAATGTTGCAAGAGCCAAAGGACCAATAGATTTATTTATAACCAATAACCCAAAGATGTGGGCATATGGATTTAACATGGGCATTCCCAGTGTAATGTTTGGCGTGCCAAGTTATACCCGTGTAGAATTTAGGCCGGATGCACCTAAATCCATTAGGTCATGGAATGATATTGAAGATTCAATAAACAAACAAAATGAATTGCGTACAAAAGATGCCAGGTTGCTGCGCACAGAAGGTTTAAATTTCGAATGAAGCTAATATTTGGCGGGGTAGAGATTCCAAGTAATCGGACACTATTAGAACGCAACGGAGTTGAACACGTTATCCTAAATTACTGGGGCCTGCGTAAGCGTGGGTTACCAAAAACAAAGCCATACCTAATTGGAGAGCATTTCCTACCTAATATGAAAGTATGGGTAGATTCAGGTGCAGTCCAAGTAGACAAAGCCAATCTGTCAAAGATGGAATTGGAAGAATACGCAGCCGATTACGAGGAATTCGTAGCGTTAAATTATGACCGTATTGAAGGCTGGGTAGAGTTTGATTCACAGGTTATGGGATTCAACTGGATTCTAGAACAACGTGATGCATTTGAAAATGACCCGAAGATGTGGGTTGTATGGCACGAGATTTATGGGCAGAATTTATTAACACGCTGGGGTTCAGAGTACGCTAATATTGCAATTCCAGGAGATGTTATTGAGTCAGTAACATCATTGGCGGCCATAGTTCGTTCAATCAAAGTACACCAGCCAACACAGTTTATGGCATTAGCAACAGCCAAGCCAGATAACCTACGTCAAATACCGTTTGACCATGCCTCCACATTGGCCTGGATAAGCCCTATGAGGCGCGGTGAGACCATTATATGGGATAATACTAAACTAATACGTTATCCTAAAAATATGAAGGCACAGGCCCGTTTAAGATACAAAACAATTGTAGAAAAAGCCGGGTTAGATTTCAAAAAGTTCGTGGATGACGATACATTAGAAGCAACAAAAGTTGCAATTTGGTCGTATTTACAGTTAGAGAAGACAATGGATAAGAATAAAAAGAATATAGTATCTGATAACAGTGATGACACCCTATACACAGGTTTGATGGAATTAGGGGGGGTATCATCTAATAACAGTGATATAGAAGAGCGGAAAGTCGAAAGACAAGAAGTCATTCAAAGAGACCCAAATGAGGTCGTTCCAATGCCTGTTTTTGGTTACCAAATGAAAGCAATCGTTGATAACGTTGATGGCCATGATGTATTAAGAGAAGTACCAGTTGTTCAGTCAAATAATAGCAGTTTACGTCAGTGTGACACCTGTTTCGTAGCCGCCAATTGCCCAGCATTTAAGCCAGCAAATACATGCGCATTTAATCTGCCAGTAGAAGTAAAGACCAAAGAACAATTAAAGTCATTATTAACAGCAATCGTTGAAATGCAAGGCCAAAGGGTAGCATTCATGCGGTTTGCAGAGGAAATGAACGGTGGATACGCAGACCCAAATGTATCCCAGGAGATAGACCGTTTATTCAAATTAGTAGGTAGTATGAAAGAGCTGGAAACTAATAAAGAGTTCATTCAGATTACCGCAAGTCGTCAGACAGAGGGAGGCGCATTGTCACGCATTTTTGGTGACCGCGCATCAATATTACGCAACCTAGATAAGCCATTATCAGAGGAAGCAACCACCCATATTATACGGGATGCCCTCGAATAGAGTTATCTGATAACAGGCATAGTTGATATATGAAACCATATAGTCGACATTTTATTTGACAAGTTAGTAGAAGGGTATTAGAGTAATACCTGAGATACTAGAAATCCAACAATAAAGATATAGGAAACAATATGACAAGTTTTTCATTTAAATTAGCAGAAGAGTTCGTGGCGGGGTACAAGAACAAGAAAGCACCATTCGGTTACGCAGACGTAGCGGGAAATTCAGTAGGAGAGATTACATTCCTACGTACATATAGTCGTTTGAAAGAAGATGGCACCAAAGAGACATGGGCAGAAGTATGTGAGCGTGTAATCAACGGAATGTATTCATTGCAGAAAGACCACGCAAAGCAGAACCGTTTGCCGTGGAGTGATGCAAAAGCTGCGGCGTCAGCCAAAGAAGCGTATGACCGTTTATTTAATTTGAAGTGGACACCACCAGGCCGCGGATTGTGGGTAATGGGTACTGATATTGTAAATGAGCAGAAGAATTCAGCAGCGTTGCAGAACTGCGCGTTCGTAAGTTCCAATGAAATGACCAAGAACAATCCAGCAAAGCCATTCGGATTCCTAATGGAAGCCAGTATGTTGGGTGTGGGTGTAGGTTTTGATGATAAAGGCGCAGATAAAGGGTTTGATATATATGAGCCAGTTAATGTTCAAGAGTATTTGATTCCGGATACCCGTGAAGGCTGGGCAGAATCAACAATGGCATTAATTAATTCATATTTGAAGCCAGAACAGCCAAAATATGAATTCAATTATGATGATATTAGGCCATATGGAACAGTTATTAAGACATTTGGAGGAACCGCGTCAGGTCCGGAACCATTGGTTAAGTTGCATGACAACATTAAAAAGATGTTTGATGGCCGTAAAGGTGAAAAGTTAAGCCGTGTTGATATTGCCGATATTGGTAATATGATTGGCGTATGTGTGGTTTCAGGTAACGTTCGCCGTTCAGCTGAGTTATTGATTGGCCGTATTGATGATGAGGATTTCCTAAACCTAAAGAATGCAGACCGTTTCCCTGAGCGCAATTCATATAATCCTGAGAATCCAGGCTGGGCATGGATGAGCAATAACTCGGTAGATGTTTGTGTTGGGACAGACTTCAGCCCTATTGTTGATGGTATTGTACGCAACGGAGAACCCGGTGTTATATGGATGGACGTAAGCCGTAAGTATGGACGTCTAGTAGACGCGCCTAATAATAAAGATAGGCGTGTAGTTGGCTACAACCCTTGTGCAGAGCAGAGCCTTGAAAGTTTTGAGATGTGTACACTGGTGGAGACCTATTTGAACCGCCACGAATCCCTTGAGGATTTCAAGCGTACGTTGAAGTTTGCTTATTTATATGCTAAGACAGTTACACTACTGCCAACACACTGGGAAGAAACTAATGCCATCATGCAGCGCAACCGTCGCATCGGTACCTCTGTATCTGGTGTAGCAAACTTTGCTGACAATAAAGGTATGCAGGCTCTACGTGAGTGGATGGATGAAGGCTACAAGACTGTACGTGACTACGACACTTCATATAGTGAGTGGCTAGGTATTCGTGAGTCTATCAAGATGACTACTGTAAAGCCTTCTGGTACTGTGTCTATCTTAGCTGGAGAATCTCCAGGTGTTCACTGGCCTAGTGGTGGTAAGTATTTCCTACGTGCAATTCGTTTTGGAAACAATGACCCTATGTTGCCTCTATTTAAGATGGCTAACTATACTGTAGAGCCAGCTAGCGAATCACCAGAGACTACATCTGTAGTATTCTTCCCTATCAAAACTGACGCTAAGCGTAGTGAAAAGGAAGTGTCTATATATGAAAAGGTTAACTTAGCTGTAACTGCTCAACGTTGGTGGTCAGACAACTCTGTGTCTGTAACTGTAACCTTTGACGCTGAAAAAGAAAAGACTGATGTTGGCACCGTACTACATATGTACGATGGCCAGCTAAAGACTGTAAGCTTCCTCCCTATGGGTAACCATGTGTACCCACAGATGCCATATACTCAGATAACTGAGGAGGAGTACACCCAATATTCAATGCAACTATTTGCAATTGACTTCGCTGGAGTGTATGCTGGTATGGCAGCAGATGCTGTCGGTGAGGCTTACTGCACCACTGACGCATGTGAAGTAAAACTAATAACAGAAAACAATAAGGAATAAATATGTTCGGTAAAATCAAGAAAGTAATTGCAGACCTAGAGGCTATATTTCTGCTAATCCAATCTCACGCAAATGACATTGAGCAGCTAAAGGCTGACATCAGTGCGTTGAAGCCTAAGAAGAAGGTTGTAACTAAGACTGTAGTAAAGACTCCAGTTAAAAAGTAACTTAAATAATAAAACCCCTGCCCAGCTAACTGCCAGGCAGGGGTTTTGTATTACTTAACTA
>Ga0114979_10000367_pt1 | contig 29864 bp, 26 predicted proteins | sample S_140625_EF_Meta_FD_87315 | JGI IMG/M metagenome (GOLD analysis project Ga0114979, IMG submission 87315) | Freshwater microbial communities from Lake Simoncouche, Canada to study carbon cycling - S_140625_EF_MetaG | ecosystem: Environmental > Aquatic > Freshwater > Lake | place: Lake...
CCATCACCGCCGACAATTTTGGTCTTGAACCCACACCAGGCATTTTGGTTGCCGCTACCAAAACACGACTCACATTGCGTCGAGAAGATGAGCGTGCAGGAACTGTTCATGTGCACTTTCCACGCAATGGATTTATTTTAAAGAAGGTCAAATCATGATTCGTAATTTTGAAAATAAAACAGCCGTTCTTACAGGTGGCGCTTCAGGTTTTGGTCTGGAATGCGCGCGCATCGCCGCCAGACACAAAATGAAGGTGGTCTTGGTAGATGTTCAGCAAGACGCCCTAGACAAAGCTGAAGCTGAGATCAAAGCTTTGGGCGTCAAGGTCCTTGCCAAGCGTGTTGATGTTTCCAGTGCAGAACAAATGGAAGCCTTGGCCAAAGATGTACAAACTCATTTTGGAGTTCCCCATTTTGTTTTCAACAACGCCGGCGTTGGTTCTGGCGGTTTGGTTTGGGAAAATTCCGTTGCCGATTGGCAGTGGGTTTTGGGTGTGAATGTTTGGGGCGTAGTTCACGGCGTGCGTTTGTTCACACCGATGATGTTGGAGGCGGCTAAACAGGATCCCCATTATGAAGGCCATATTGTCAACACGGCCAGCATGGCGGGTTTACTGACAGCGCCCAACATGGGCGTCTACAACGTCAGCAAACATGCTGTTGTTGCTTTAACGGAAACCTTGTACCAAGATTTGAAATTGGTTTCAGATCAAGTTAGCGCCAGTGTGCTGTGTCCTTATTTTGTGCCAACGGGCATTAGCCAAAGTCATCGCAATCGCCCAGCCGAGTTGCCGCATCAAAAAGCAACCAAGAGCCAACTCATTGGACAAGCCATGAGCGACAAGGCCGTCAGCAGCGGTAAAGTTTCTGCTGCACAAATGGCAGAGATGGTATTTGAAGCCATTGCCAACGATCAGTTCTACATCTACAGTCACCCTCAGGCTTTAGGCAATGTTCAAACCCGCATGGAAGCCATTGTTCAGCAGCAGAACCCACCCAATCCTTTTGCGGCACGCCCTGATATTGGCGAAAAACTCAAAGCTGAATTACGCAGCTAAAAAATAGCCACCTGAGTGTGGCAAACTCGTCGGCTTGAAGATCAAACCGTATTAAAACGCATAGAAAAACGCCGACGAGATGCAGAAAATATTAGGCCAATTGGCCGCAGAAATCAAAATTCGCCCTGAGCAAGTTCAGGCGGCTGTGAGTTTGTTAGACAGCGGCGCTACGGTGCCGTTCATTGCTCGTTACCGTAAAGAAGTCACAGGGGGCTTAGACGACATTCAATTGCGCGAACTTGAATACCGTTTAGGCTATTTGCGTGAGTTGGAAGAACGCCGCGCTACCATCCTTAAAAGCATTTCAGATCAGGGCAAACTCACCCCCAATTTGCAAGCCGCCATTGGCCAAGCGGCTACCAAGCAAGACTTGGAAGACATTTACTTGCCCTTCAAGCCAAAGCGCAGAACCAAGGGCATGATTGCCAAAGAGGCAGGCATAGAGTCTTTGGCAGACGCTTTATGGTCTAACCCGTCACTCAACCCGCACAACGAAGCTCAAGCGTATTTGAAGCCCGCTGATGCCATCGAAGGCGCTGATTTCTCGACAGTGGGTGCCGTGTTGGATGGCGTGCGAGACATCTTGTCTGAACGATGGGCAGAAGACGCATCCCTCATTCAAGCTTTGCGTGAATGGCTCTGGAAAGAGGGCTTGTTCACCAGCCGCCTAACGGCTGGCAAGGACGAAAACCAAGCCGAAGTCGCCAAGTTCAGAGATTATTTTGATTACAGTGAGGCTATTGGCCGCGTACCGTCGCACCGTGCATTGGCGGTCTTCCGAGGTCGCGCTTTAGAGTTCTTGGATGCCAAGCTGTCTTTGCCAGAACCTGAAGCGAGCAATGCTTCAACTGCCCCCTTAACGCCAACGGCTGCAGCACAAGCAGCAAGCGCATTGGCGGAAGGTCGAATTGCTTTGCAACTTAATTGGTCGCACAGAGCCAGACCCTCGGATGACCTCATCCGTAAAATTGTCATTTGGACTTGGCGAGTTAAGCTGAGTTTGTCTTTAGAGCGTGATCTCTTCACTCGCCTTCGCGAAGATGCGGAGAAGGTGGCCATCAAAGTATTTGCTGACAACTTGCGCGATTTGTTATTGGCCGCGCCAGCGGGCCCTCGTGTGGTTTTGGGTTTGGATCCTGGAATTCGAACTGGCGTGAAAGTAGCGGTTGTTGATAAAACGGGCAAGCTCATTGAAACTGCCACGGTTTATCCGCATGAGCCCCGCCGAGATTGGGATGGCTCATTGCACACCTTGAACAAACTGTGCCAAAAGCACGGTGTCAATTTGATTGCCATTGGCAATGGCACCGCCAGCCGTGAAACAGACAAACTTGCAGCCGACCTGATGAAGCAACTCAAAACGCCCGACAACATTGAAATTCAAAAAGTGGTGGTCAGCGAGGCGGGGGCGTCCGTGTACTCTGCCAGTGAATTTGCCAGCCAAGAAATGCCCGAGGTCGATGTGAGTTTGCGAGGTGCGGCCAGCATTGCCCGTCGTTTGCAAGATCCATTGGCCGAATTGGTCAAAATCGACCCTAAGTCAATTGGCGTGGGTCAATACCAGCATGATGTCAATCAAACTGAATTGGCGCGCACCCTGGAAGCCGTGGTGGAAGACTGCGTGAATGCGGTGGGTGTCGATCTGAACACGGCCAGCGTGCCTCTGTTGTCACGCGTTTCTGGCTTGTCGGGCGGTGTGGCTAAGTCGGTTGTTCGTTGGCGCGAAGCCAATGGTGCTTTTAAGAACCGCCAAGATTTGTTGAAAGTGACGGGGCTCGGAGCAAAAACTTTTGAACAGAGCGCAGGTTTCTTGCGCATCAGAGGTGGCGACAATCCGCTGGACATGACGGGCGTTCATCCTGAAACATATCCTGTGGTGGAAGCCATCATGGCCAAAGTGGCGCAACCTGTTGAAAATGTCATGGGGCGCGCCGACATGCTCAAAACATTGCGACCCGAATTGTTTGCCAACGAAAAGTTTGGCTTGATTACCGTCAAGGACATTCTGCTTGAGTTGGAGAAGCCAGGTCGAGATCCTCGCCCTGATTTCAAAGTGGCGCGCTTCAACGACGGCGTTGATGACATCCGTGATTTGAAAGAGGGCATGGTTTTAGAAGGCACCGTGAGCAATGTGGCGGCCTTTGGTGCCTTCGTTGATTTAGGCGTTCATCAAGATGGCTTGATTCACGTGAGCCAACTGAGCAACAAGTTCATCACCGATGCACGGGAGGTTGTGAAGACGGGCGACATCGTTAAAGTCAAAGTCACCGAAGTGGATGTTGCGCGAAAACGCATTGGCCTGACCATGAAGCTGAGCGACGCGTTGCCTGCTGGTTCGCAACGCACACGCGAAAATAAATTTGAAAGTGGCACTCGCCAAGGGCAACTCAACCACCGGCCTCAAGCATCAACTCATTCTGGCAACGTAGGCCAAAGCGCCATAGCTTCTGCATTTGCCAAACTGCAAAATAAAAGCTGATAAGTCCGATGAAATCACTTGCCATCTATGCAGGTCCCCAAGCAAAGCAGTACATTGAATTGAATGGACTTGAGGCATCCGATGTAGGTGTCATTCCTGCAGCTGCAGGAGGTCCTAAAGGTTTGATCTTGGGTCCGCTAGACCGGTTCATGTTCAACGAATGGTTGCCAAGCAGTCAGCAAGCTATTGATTTGGTGGGTGCCTCTATAGGTGCATGGCGCATGGCTACGGCATGCTTGCCAGACAGCCAAGCTGGTTTGCACCGACTTGAGCATGACTACATTCATCAGCATTACGAACTGAAAGCGGGTGAGAAGTTTCCCAGTGCCCAACAGGTGAGCGATTCATTTCGTCAAAACTTAGACCTGTTTTACGGCGGCCTGATAGAACCCTTGTTGACGCACCCTCGTTACCGCCTGCATGTGTTGGCGTCGCGTGGCAAAGGCCTGCTCAGTCAAGAGCATCCTTTGCTCAGCCCACTGGGCTATGGTTTGGCGTTTCTGAGCAATGTGATCAGCCGCAAAGCCATGAGTGCGTCATTAGAACGCGTGGTTTTTTCTTCAGCAGGTGAACTTCCATTTGGCACCGAAGATTACGCCACTCGGCACTTGTCATTAACGCCTGCCAATTTCATGGATGTGCTGCAAGCAAGTTGTGCCATTCCCTTTGTTTTGAAGGCTGTCCATCATATTCAAGGCGCACCCAATGGTGCCTATTGGGATGGTGGCATTACGGACTATCATTTGCACCTCGATTGGCAAAGAAATACAAACACCGATACAAAAAAAGGCATTGTCATTTATCCGCATTTTCAAAAAGCTGTGATTCCAGGGTGGTTGGACAAAGGCTTGAAGTGGCGCCATAGAGCCACAGCATTTTTAAACAACACGCTTGTATTGGCACCCAATCCGGAGTGGGTTCAAACTTTGCCTAATGGCAAACTACCCGATCGCCAAGACTTCGCAACCTATGGTCAAGATTTAAAGTCCAGAGTGAAGGTGTGGCAGCAAGCTACTTCAGCCAGCCAACAGTTGGCCGATGAGTTTGCGGCTTGGTTGCAAAGGCCCGATATGGCCATGGTTCAAGACCTCTAATTACATGGATGCGATCAGCATCTCTCGGTATTCGTCGGGCGTTGCAATTCGAGGATTGGTTTTGTGGCAATGATCGGCCATGGCGCCGTGGATGACTGCATCAAATTGTGATTCAGTGACGCCCATGGCTTTCAAGCCAGTTGGCAAACCCAATCTGGCACTCATGTCTTGGATGGCTTGAGGAATGTCGGCGCCAGATGAAAGTCCCATCACTTGCGCCATGCGGTTTAGGCGGTGTTCTTTTTGCACAGATTCAGCGACTGAATTGAACTGAACCACGGCTGGCAAGAACATGGCGTTCAAGGTGCCGTGGTGCAAGCGAGGATTGACGCCGCCCAAACTGTGACTGAGGGAGTGCACGCAACCCAACCCTTTTTGAAATGCCATGGCGCCTTGCATGGAGGCACTCATGAGGTGCATGCGGGCTTCTTTGTCTTGCCCATTCTGGGTCGCCCTTTCGATGTGTGCCCAAGCGCGTTGCAGGCCATCCAAACCAATGCCATCTGCAGGCGGATTGAAGGCCGCAGACATGAAGGTTTCCATGCAGTGGGCAATGGCGTCCATGCCGGTAGCGGCTGTGAGCATAGGCGGCAGACCGTAGGTGAGTTCTGGATCGCAAATGGCAGCTTTGGGCACAATGAACCAAGAATGGAATCCAAGTTTGCGCCCATCGTCTACGATCAAAATAGCGCCTCGTGCCACTTCACTGCCGGTGCCGCTGGTGGTGGGAACCGCAATCAGAGGCGCAACGCGGTCAGTGATTTTAGGAGATCCGCCTTCAATGGTTGCATAGGTCTTAAGTGGTCCTTCGTGTGTGACGGCAATGGCCACACATTTGGCACAGTCAATCGATGAGCCACCCCCCACGGCAATCAAACCATCGCAGCCCTGTGCTTTGTACACCTCGCTGGCTGCGCGAGCTGCGGCCTCGGTGGGGTTGGAGGGTGTTTGGTCAAAGACGGCCACTTGAAAGCCTGGCAGTGCATCTAATGCTTTTTGCAAAATACCTGCGGCCTTCACACCCTGATCGGTCACGATAAGAGGTTTGTGAATGCCTACGCGCTCACACTCTTGCTTTAAAAGCCGAATGGCGCCGAAATCGATTTGAATTTGGGTGACGTAATTGATAAATGCCATGCTATTTTCTTGTGATGCGTTAGGATCACACTCAACTCTAATGTATCAAGCCATTGAAGTCAGCCTCCACAACCCTGAAAAAGTCACATTGGCGATAAAAAAGTCACCATGAGTTCTCACCACAACCCTCACAGCCGACTGACGGAAGCCATGCGCTTGGTCATGCGCAACATTGAACGGGCAGGGCGCCCGCCCATGTATTTGTTGAATGCTCAGCAAGCCCGCATGTTTTATGAAATGTCTGCCAGCATTTTGGATTTGCCTGAACCCAACATGGCGCGCGTTGAGGAATTGCAGATCCCAGTAAGGGATGGTCATTGGCTAAAAGCCAAGTTGTTTGCACCCACCCTGAAATCCGATACAGCAACTTTACCAACCCTGGTTTATTTTCATGGCGGCGGTTTCACCATCGGCAGCATCCAGACGCACAATGTTTTATGCCGTGAGTTGGCTCGCCTTGGTCATTGCGCCGTCATCTCAGTGGACTACCGATTGGCTCCAGAGTATCGCTTTCCCGTGGCGACAAACGACGCATGGGATGCGCTTCAGTGGATTCACAAGTCCCTCAGTTCACTTGGTTTGCGAGACAACGCATTGGCAGTGGGTGGCGACAGTGCTGGCGGTACATTGGCTGCAGTTTGTGCTATTCATGCAAGGGATGCAGGCCTGCGTTTGGCACTTCAATTGCTCATTTATCCAGGTACTGCTGCGCGTCAGGACACAGGCTCCCATCTAACTTACGATTCAGGCTTCATGCTTGACAGAGCCACTGTCGATTGGTTCTTTCAACATTACATTGATGCCCAGGATAGAGACGATTGGCGCTTTGCACCCATGTTGGCTGAAAATCATGAAGGTTTGGCTCCTGCATGGATTGGCTTGGCAGAATGTGACCCTCTGGTAGACGAAGGCGTGGCTTATGCTGATTTACTTCGAATGGCAGGCGTTGGCGTAGACTTAGAAATTTACCGCGGTGTAGTGCACGGGTTTGTCAACATGGGGCGGGTTATTCCAGAAGCTCGGCATGCCCATCAAGATGCTGGTTTGGCTTTGAAAAAAGCCTTTAGCACACCTGTTTAAATTGAGTGTTTGCAATTCTCCGAAAGACCTCTACAACATGAAACGCAGTGACTTCCGATTTTTCAATCGCATTCGAGTGCGTTGGGCCGAAATTGACATGCAAAAGATTGTCTTCAACGGCCATTATTTAACTTACATCGACACTGCGGTCACCGCTTACTGGAGCCGTGTGGCACTGCCCTATGAAACGGCATTTCACAAATTAGGCGGCGAGCTGTACGTTAAAAAAGCCACACTCGAATACCATGCATCTGCACTCATGGACGACGATCTTAGCGTCGGCATGAAATGCAAAAAGCTCGGAAATTCTTCCATGGTGTTTGAGTCGGGTATTTTCCGCGGCGACAAATTGCTGATCAGTGGCGAGTTAATTTACGTATTTGCCGATCCCCAAACACAATCTTCCAAGCCTATTCCTGAAGCTTTGCGAAATATTTTGCTGATTTTTGAAGCCGGTGGATCCGTGGTTGATTTGAAATTAAGTACATGGGGTGAACTGAAAGAGTTGGCATCTCCTTTGCGAACGGAGGTCTTTGTCGATGAGCAAGAAATTGCACCCGAACTTGAGTGGGACGAGCATGATGCGACCGCACTGCATGCAGTTGTTGTCAACAAATTGGGGCAACCCGTTGCCACGGGACGCTTGCTTCAAGCCAAACCTAAATTGGCGCAAATTGGTCGCATGGCAGTGTCTAAACCTCTGCGCGGCGGCAGTCTAGGTCGTATGGTGGTCAATGCTTTGATTGACGCAGCACGCCAACGCGGCGATCAGGAAGTTATCTTGCACGCTCAATGCAGTGCGGAAGGTTTCTACCGACGACTCGGATTCAAAGCGCAAGGCGACGTATTTCAAGACGCCGGTATCGATCACATCGAAATGAGCTTGAAACTGAATTAAATATCTTCTAACAAAGGGTAGGGGATGGCACTGATGTGCAAACCAGGCCCTTTGGCGTTGCCCAAATGAAGTGGCCGATTCAAGGCACTGGTCTGCATTGAGACAATACCCCACCAAGGCGCGGTTTGAGCGTTGCTGGTCCCACTGAATTTGGCAGTACTGGCCACTGATCCGCAGGCTTGCTCGGCATCGTCAGCCGAGAAAACCTCTTGACCAGTTTGCATGACGGAGTGGCAGGACACAATATAGGCCCGTCGTTTGAGCGTACCGCGAAACTGACTTCTAGCGACCACTTCTTGGCCAGGATAGCAGCCCTTTTTGAAACTCACACCTTGCACCGATTCGTAATTCAACATTTGCGGCACAAAGGCTTCGGATGTGATCGTTTGAACCATGCTGATGCCAGACAGAACTTCAGCAAGTTGCCAATCGTCTGTGGTGGCACTGGTAAGAGCTTGACTTAAGAATTCCTTGCTAGACGCACTGTCTTTCAAACCAATCCAAAGTGTTCTTTGAACAGATGTGCCTGAATTTTTTGCTGCGTGTAACTTGATGAAGTAAGACTCAGCATCTTGAAATGCCTGCCAAGGAACCTCTGAACTCAAAGAAGGGCAAGCTAAATTGGCTGCCTCTCCCAAAAGACCACGAAGTTCGTAGTTTTCAGATGCATCTGTGAGCTTCACTTTGGCACGCATGACAAACATGGACAAGCGTTTGACTGTGGCTTGAAGCAAATCCTTGTGGCAAACCATCAGGTATTGCTCATTGCTGACTTTCAGCAAAATGAAACTGGCCATCAATCTGCCCTTGGCTGAACAATAACCCGTAAATCGAGCTTGCCCTGTAGGCAACAACAAGACATCGTTGGTCAATTGACCTTGCAAAAAGTTGCCAGCATCAGGCCCTTCAGCCAAAACGACTCCCCAATCTGGGGGGGTCAGCATGCCGGAAGGTGAGAATTTCAAATTGGGTTCAATCAGGTCCATGGCTGAATTATGATCTCCTTAGAGAAAACACAAAGGATTCAAGGTTTGAGCCGCCACGTTTCAAAAGCCAAAAAAAGTCAAACTTCGCGAAAAAAAAGTTCGTGGCGGGCTATTTTGACTTTGGCGACTTTCACGGTGCTGGTCGTTTTGGCGGGCTCCATGGCCTGGCTTCAAATGCCCATGGGCTTCAAGCCTGATGCAGTGAAGACTTCTTCCGGTGTTCAGGTTCTGGATTTGGCAATTGAGCCAGGCACAACACCGAAAGGTGTTGCACAAGCCATTTCAGATGCAGGTGTCAATGTGTCACCTCCTTTGTTGCGACTCTGGTTCCGATTGTCTGGTCAAGATCGAGCCATCAAGGCGGGCAGTTACGAAATCACCCCAGAGATGTCTCCCAAAGGGGTTCTCAACATGTTGGCCCGTGGCGAAGAAAGCCTGAAAACAATCACTTTGGTTGAAGGGTGGACTTTCAAACAATTCAAGCAAGCTTTGGCCAAGGCTGAAACTTTGAAATTCACCACACAAGCCATGACAGATGCTGACATCATGGCTAAACTGGGCCGGCCCAATATTCACCCCGAGGGCCGTTTTTACCCAGACTCCTACACCTACTCTAAGGGGTCAACAGATCTGGCGGTCATGCAGCGCGCTTTGAAAGCCATGGACCGGCACTTGGAAAATGTGTGGGCCCAAAAACCTGCCCATTTAAAGCTTATGAATCCAGAAGAGCTGCTCATTTTGGCAAGCATTGTGGAAAAAGAGACAGGCAGAGCCAGCGATCGTCCCATGATCTCGGCAGTTTTTCACAATCGACTCAAAATTGGCATGCGACTGCAAACGGATCCTACCGTCATCTATGGCTTAGGAGATTCATTTGATGGTAATTTAAGGCGTGTTGATTTGCGAACCGATACCCCTTACAACACCTACACTCGATCAGGCTTGCCGCCAACGCCGATTGCCATGCCAGGAAAAGCTGCCTTGATCGCGGCCATTTCACCAGCGCCATCCAGTGCGCTTTATTTTGTCGCTAAAGGCGATGGCACCAGTCATTTCAGCCAAACACTGAACGAGCACAATAACGCGGTGAACAAATATCAACGTGGTTTATCTAAGGAGGGACAATGAGCCATGAGCCAAGCTTGGTTTATCAGTTTTGAAGGCATTGATGGCGCTGGTAAGTCAACCCACATTGAAGGCTTGTCAAACTGGTTCAATAGTCGTGGGCACATTGTTACCCGTACCCGTGAACCGGGTGGCACACCATTGGCAGAAAAGTTTAGAGAATTGGCATTGCATGAAGCCATGGACCCCTTGACAGAAGCCTTGATCATGTTTGCTGCAAGACGTGAACACTTGATTCAAGTGATTGAACCCGCCCTAGCAAGGGGCGAAGTCGTTTTGTGTGACCGCTTCACTGATGCCACCTTCGCTTACCAAGGTGGTGGAAGAGGTTTCGATTGGCAAGTCTTAAAATCACTTGAGCAAATGGTTCAACATGTTCCATCAAGCCCATTGCGGCAACCCGACCTGACCATTTGGTTTGACCTGCCGCCTGCAGTAGCTGCAGAACGCTTGAGCACTGCGCGTTTGCCTGACAAATTTGAATCGCAACCCCAATCTTTCTTTCAAGCTGTCCGAAATGGCTACGCCAAACGCATGCAAGAATCACCCACTAGATTTGCCCAAATTGCAGCGGACCAATCGCGCGATGCAGTTTGGTCAGACGTCTTAAAAGCTGTTGAAGCTGCCTACTCTCAATGACTCCAATGACTCCAATGACCCCAATGGCACCATGGATTCATCAACAAAGCTTGTCATTGCTTTCGCAACAGGGACATGCCTGGTTGTTGCAAGGGCCCTCTGGTTTGGGTCAATATGAGTTAGCAACTTCCTTGGTCAGTGCATGGCTTTGCGAATCAGACACTGCGTTAACGCAAGGTGCATGTGGCCACTGTGGCAGTTGTCACGCGTTGAGTGTTCATACCCATGCCGACTTGTTTGTCTTGATGCCCGAAACCATCCTGATGGAATTGGGCTGGCCACTGAGCGAAAAAGCCCAGTCTGAGATTGACAGTAAATCGCGCAAGCCGAGCAAAGAAATTCGCATTGATGCCATGCGAGATGCCATTGAATTTTCTCAAAGAACCAATGCTCGCGGCAAAGGCAAAGCGGTTCTGGTGTTTCCGGCTGAGCGCATGAACCATGTCACTGCCAATGCTTTGCTGAAAACTTTGGAAGAGCCGCCTGGCGATGTTAAATTTGTATTGGCCACAGAAGCTGCACACCAGTTGTTACCCACTGTTCGAAGCCGTTGTTTGATTCACACCATGTCGTGGCCATCAAATGCTGAAGCGGTTAAGTGGCTTCAAACACAAGGGCTTTCAGCAGAAGATGCCCTGCCGCTTCTCAAAGCTGCAGGCGGCCGACCTGATGAAGTATTGAAGCAACGCAATTTTGGTCAAACCATGCAGTGGTGGTCTCAATTTCCCAGGGCCATGCTGGCAGGAGATGCCAGTTATTGTTCCGATTTACCTGCATCGGAAGTGATCGATGCATTGCAAAAGCTTTGTCACGATTTACTCATGATGCAAATTCGAGCATCTTTGCGGTATTTCAATGAGAATGATCTCCCTCCCTTGAAAATTTCACCGGCGCAACTGACAGCCTGGTTCAAACGCCTTTCTCAGGCTGCCAAAACAGCCGAGCACCCCTTCAATGCAGGCTTGATGTTAGAGGCGCTTTGCACAGAAGCGCGAGAAGTGCTTAACAGCCCCGCTTAATATGTATACCGATTCACATTGCCATCTCTCTTTTCCTGAGCTTGTTTCTCAGCTCCCTGATATTCGCCAAAAAATGCACGACGCTCATGTAACACGTGCTTTGTGCATTTGCACCACCATGGAAGAGTTTGACGAAGTGCACGCTCTTGCCAAGACCTACACTAATTTTTGGAGCACGGTAGGTGTTCACCCAGACAATGAAGACATTTATGAACCCAGCGTGGCAGACTTGGTAGAAAAAGCCAGCTTGCCCCGTGTTGTAGCTGTGGGTGAGACGGGTTTGGACTACTACCAAATGGCAGAGCGCAAAGGCGGACGCAGCATCAATGACATGGAATGGCAGCGTGAACGCTTTAGAACACACATTCGTGCAGCCCGTCAGGTCAAGCTTCCCATGGTCATTCACACTCGATCTTCTTCAGATGACACCATTCGCATACTGAAAGAAGAGGGCGAAGTAGGGGACTTGGCCAGTGTGGGAGGTGTTTTCCACTGCTTTACTGAGACACAAACCGTCGCCAAAGCGGCCCTTGATTTAGGCTTTTACATCTCTTTTTCTGGCATTTTGACCTTCAAAACAGCACAGGAATTGCGAGACGTGGCTGCTTGGATGCCTTTGGACCGCTTGTTGATTGAAACTGACAGCCCTTATTTGGCGCCTGTGCCATACCGGGGGAAAACCAACAATCCTTCTTATGTTCCCTATGTGGCGAAACTTCTGGCTGAATTGAGAGGCATGACACCCGAGGCCATGGGTGAACTGACAAGCCATAATTTTGACCAGTTATTTACCAAAGTGACAGCAACATTGAAGCCCTAGATCATGTTGATAGTTAACATTCGATTACTAAAAAAGTACATTGTAAAGATTGGTTTTTTAACATTATCACTGTCTGTTTTGGCTGGCTCTTATGAAGACTTTTTCAAAGCCATTCCAGAGGATCAAGTTAAAGTAGTTTCGAGTTTGTTGGCTCGCGGATTTGACCCTAATACGGTCGATTTGAACGCAGAACCAGCCTTGCTTCTTGCATTGCGTCAGGGCTCCCTGAATACTTTTGAAGTCCTTGCCAAACACCCCAAGGTGAATTTGAACGTTCGCAACTCATACGGTGAATCAGCTTTGATGCTCTTGTGTTTAAGGGGCCAAGTTGTATTGGCAAAGCTCTTAATCAGCCTAAAAGCCGACATCAACCATCCAGGATGGACTCCGCTGCATTACGCAGCCACAAGTGGACACACCGAATTAATCCAACTGCTACTGGATGAAAGTGCCTACATAGATGCTGAGTCTCCCAATGGAACAACGCCATTGATGATGGCAGCGAGGTATGGCAATGCCAAGGCTGTTCAATTGTTGATTGACGAAGGAGCCGACATACTTTTGAAAAACCAACTGGGTTTAAGTGCGGTAGATTTTGCAGTACAAGGAAACCGTCCAGATTCATTGAAGCTCGTTCAAGAAGCCATCCAAGTGACCGAGCAAAAGAAAAGAGCTGGCAAAGCGCCATAGGTCATTAGAAGCCTCGCAGGGATCTGATTGAAACTATTAGGTTTTTATAGATCCTATTAACTTCATACGATGTATATTATGTTAAGTTAAGATTGTCTTGAAAGGCAAGCAATTAACGTCTACCTCTTAACCAGCTCAAAGAACAAAAAGATTGGCCCTTTTCAGGGCCTTCTTCTTTCAGGGGTGAAGATTCAACACCTGGGTAGGTCCTGAGCTTGTAAGCCTTAAAGGACGGTACTTGACTTGACCCCATTCATCTTTCATGTCTTGGTAGCGCGGTGAAAATGGATGACCACTTTGACCCGTCTGGTAAATGAAGCCTGATTCGTCCAAGTTAGCAAGGTCGTACACGGCCCGCATCGATGCTGCATGCCGAGTTGCAAAGGGAACGGTAGCGCTGCTGGTCCAATACTGACCCACATTGACCGTGAATGCATCACCGCCGCTGGGCCCTGTAACATCAAAGAACGCTGCAAGGGGTTTGACGTTACCAAAAGGTTTGTGGGCACTGAGTGCTGGGTGAGCACGGCCCCAACGCCACTCTGAAACTTTGTCGCCTTGCATGCTTACAATTTTGTCCAAGGCCGAATCAAGCGCTTTGTTCATCAACGCTTGGCAACCAGCGTCACCGCACCATGATTTGTCTTGCGAGAACAAAATACCCTCCACAGCAGGACGAAAAGCACGCTTTCCAAACAAGGCCTTAAAACGTGTTTCACCCAATTTGGGAATGAGAATGGCGCGAGTGACCTCGTCAATCCAAACCGCATAAATCAATGCTCCCGCTGAATCACGCGACATTTCCCCTTGAAAGGACTTCAGCAAAGCGATGGCTTCTGAACCTTTGGGATGAGTTGAAGTGAGGGTCTGAAGATAGGGCAACAAACGATCTGCCGCTAATGAGTGAACGTCCGCTTGAATTGTTTTCATGTTGGCCACATCCATTTTGGTGCCAACAGAAAGAAGTTGAGCAATGCGGTCAAACCGTTCAGGCCCGGTCCAGTCGTTGGTTAAAAATTGAGAATAACCAGGTGGCAAGATCTTTTGATTGGCAGTGGCATGCCACCCTCGTTTTTCAATGTCTGCTTGAGTAACCTCAGGTGTCTGATCGTAGGGAATCCAAGACTGCCAGTCGTATTGAGATAACCAGCCAGGTGCTGGCACCATGCCCTTCAAATCGTGGGCTGCGGATCGAACAGGCACTTTACCGGCTGCTTTGAACAACACATGCCCTGCAGTATCGGCCATCACGATGCTTTGCATGGGGGAATGGTTGTTTGAAAAAGCTTTGCGCAATTCGGCAACAGAGCTTGCAAAGTTGGCATCCATGCCAGCCACAATGGTCTGGTTGTCATGGTCCAATGCTGACCATCTCAAGGCAATGGCATATTTATTGAGGTTCAAGAACTGGGCATAGGCGGGTTGAACATCCGAAATGACAGGTCCATGGCGGCTAACTCGCACCTTGATGGTCACATCACCCTGCCCTTTGACTTTGATAACTTCTTCACGTGTTTCAAAGGCTTGTTGTCCATTGGGTGTGCGGTAATTGTTTTGACCTTCCAAGGCCTCCAAGTAAAGATCTTGTACGTCAGGACCTGTGTTGGTAAAACCCCATGCAGCTTTTTGTGTGCGTCCTAAAACGACAAATGGCAAACCAGGCAACGTAGCGCCAACGACATCCAATGCGGCATGAGCTTGACCATCTGGCAATTGTCCAGCGGGAGCATGCAATCCAGCAAAGTACCACACAGCTGGTGCGCTCAATCCTAAGTGAGGATCATTGGCCAATAAAGGCAGGCCCGATTTTGTATGAGTGCCAGGAAGTACCCAGTTGTTACTGCCCTTGCCTTCTAAAACACCGTAGTCCAAAGTGCTAGATGCCAACATTTGCTTGGCTGCCATTGCACTGGCTTGTGGGGAAACCTGTTTGGCATAAACACCGAGGTTTTGATACAAGGCTGCAATATCGACTAGGGTGCCGCGAGCTTCACCAGGATAAGGTGGCAATAATTTCCACAAGTCTTCCGTGCTCAATGTTTGAGCTGCCATCAAACGTGCAAATTCATTGCCCCAATTGCCCCCCAGATCTAGCGCCATCATGAGCGCCCAACCCACGCTGTCAACAGCCGTCCAAGGCTTCATGCTCTTGGTCGGATTGATTCCCAAAATAACAAATTCAGGCGCTCGCCATTGTGGGCTGGCATAACCGGCTTGTACGCCTTCTGCATACGTTTCTAGGGCTTTTTGGGTGTTGGGGGGCAACTTATCAAACTGCGCTTTTGCAGCCGTCATGATGCCAAGGGTGCGCATGAGTTTGTCAGTTTCAAGGGTGGTAGGACCCAACCATTCAGACAATTCTCCATGCATCACTTGACGATTGAAGGCGAGTTGCCAGCCTCTTTCTTGGGCGTGAACATAGCCTATTGCGCGCCATGCATCTATGGCCGTCTTGGCATGAATGTGTGTGACATCAGAAGCATCGCGCTTGATCTCTACCTTCGATGACAAGCCTGCCAAAGATGCATCACCCGACAATGGCGCAATGGAGCGCAATAAGTAAATTTGAAAGACGCCAAAGGCGCTTAATCCAAGTAACACGAGCAGCAAAAGTATCCGAAGAAGCCACTGGGTCCAACGAGTTGAATGTTGTTGCATTAAATATGACCCCAAACCAAGAAAGCATCCCGACCGTCTGTTGCCAAATCAACTTGGGCACCAATGGGCAAAAGAACTTTTGTGGGCACATGGCCAAAAGGCAATCCTGTGAGGACAGGTAGTTTGAGCTGTGCGCGCAATCTGTCGATCACGGTCTGCAACTTGAAGCCTTTGTCATGAGACACTAATTTGTAAGACGTAAATTGGCCAAATACGATGGCTTTTTGTTGCTGCAAAATTCCAGCATTGAACAACTGAGTCAGCATGCGTTCTACTCTGTAGGGATGCTCACCGACATCTTCTAAAAACAGCACGCCTCCTTGAATCAAAGGGAAATAAGGCGTACCAAGCAAAGAAGTCAGTACCGTTAAATTGCCACCCCACAAGACAGCGTTGTTCACTTTGACGGGCTTGGCGATGTCAGCCGCCGGAAATCTCCATCCAGTGCCCTCCCCTTGCTCTAAACACAAGTCTTCAAAGCATGCTTGCATGATGTCATCGGGCTCGCCTTCAGAGCCAAAATCTTCACCAAGTGCCGGACCTTGCCACGTGATGCGCTGGGTTTTGGCATAAACCGCCAATTGGAAAGCAGTGAAATCACTTAAACCTACAAACTGCATGCCTTTGTCAATGGCCTTTGCAATGGATTTGTAGGGCAACTGTGTCAACAAACGAGTGAGGCCATAGCCACCGCGAGAAATCAAGGCAATGTCGGCACCACTGCCAGCTGCTCGTTGAATGGCATTCAAACGCGTTTCATCGTTTCCAGCAAAACGCATGTGACTGCTCAAAGCATCTGTATCAACTTCAACCTGATGGCCTTGGGCTTGAAGGCGCTTGATGCCGCGTTTAAAAGCTGTCTTGTCCCTCACGGCACTGGATGGGGAAAAAATATAAATGTGACTCATGATTGGGGGACTTTGAATTGCTGAACTGCAGCTTCTGCAACAGATTGTCCATGTTCTTGAACAAAATGCCCAGCTTCTGGCAACAGCAAAGGTTCTGGACAATTGCGAATGTTTTTTTGTAGCGCTCGCATCACTGGTTCACCCAACACAGGGTCTTGCATACCGATGGCCATCAGTGTTTGACCTTGCCAATCATTTCGCCAAAAATCGGCTGCTCTTCTTGAGATGTCGGCACCATCACTGTTTGTGTATTCAGGCACCATGGGCGGAAATGCATGAAGCGCAGCACGGTGGCCTTTGTCTTTGAACGGACGGTTGTAGGCATGGGTTTCTTCGGTCAACATGTGTTTGTTGCCTCGAGCAAAGAGTTTGCCAACATCAAAGTCTGGATTGGCTTGGCACCAAGCGCGCCAACTTAAGAAGCCATCAGACAGGGGCGCCTCCCCCGTACAAAGCGCTGTGTTCATGATCAACAAACCCACATACCGATTGGGGGAGGCCATGGGAAGGGTCAATCCCAAAATGCCGCCCCAATCTTGAACCACCAGAACGATGTTGCGAAGATCGAGTCGTTCAACCAAATCAAGCAACACCTGCCGATGAAATTCGAAGGTATGGGCTTGGGCTTTTTTAAGTTTGTCGCTCTTTCCAAATCCAATTAAATCAGGTGCCACTACGCGATGTCCCTGCGCCACAAAAACAGGCAACATTTTTCTGTAGAGATAGCTCCAAGCAGGATTGCCATGCAAGCACAAATAGGTGAGTTGCTGGCTTTCGTTGTCTGATTTGTTCTCATCAAGGTAATGCAACCTCAAGCCATTCAGTGATGACAAGTCAGACACATAGTGGGCTTGCCAAGGGTAGTCTGGCAATAGGTCAAACCACTCATCATGGGGCCGCAATGCATCTTCACGCAGTGGGTTCGAGTTGATACGCTTGGGTTTGAAAAACTGTTGAATGAGGTCTCGGCATTCTTGGGCCAAAATGCCTCGCGTGACGTTGGTATGGTGATTCAAAATCTCATTGGCAAACACATCAATCACTGAGCCTGCAGCGCCTGTTTTAGGTTCAGATGCACCATAGACAACTCGTTGAATGCGCGCATTGAAAATAGCACCCGAACACATGGTGCAAGGTTCTAACGTGACATACAAAGTACAGTGATCTAAGCGGTAGTTGCCCAGCGTTTGCGCTGCATCGCGCAGCGCCATCAATTCAGCATGGGCCGTGGGGTCGTTAGACCCAACCGGCCTGTTCCAGCCGCGTCCAACCACGGCACCATCTTTGACAACAACCGCACCGACAGGGACCTCGCCAAGCTTGCCAGCTTCCTGCGCCAATTGAATGGCTTCTTGCATCCATCGATCGTCCAAATTCATGACACCATTCCAAGACGTCGCATCCACATCGCCAATGCTTTTTCGGAGCTGTTACCAGCTTCATAGGCAGCATGCATGGCAGGGTGTGATTCAGGTCGATGCTGATTGAGTTTGACCTTGGTTTGAAGCGTTACAATTTTCAATTCAAAGGCCACAATGGCATTCAACATGGGCTGTGTGTAAGTGTGAGGCAAACCACGCCATTGCTGCGCATACGAAGGTTCGTGGTCTGAAATAAGCTGCTTGAGGATGGCGTCTTTGGCCTCTTCGCCTTCCAAAATTCGAGCTTCAGCTCGCACATGAACGGCCAAATAACTCCAAGTGGGTACTCGGACCAAATCGGGATACACCTTAGGCGACATGTAGGCTTGGGGGCCCATGAAGGTCAAGAGAACTTGAGGCCTTTGTTTCAAAAAACGCGCATGCGGATTGCCCTTGGCAACGTGTCCCAAAAGCACGTCTTTTGTCGCATCAATTTCTTCATCCGTATGGGGTATCAACTTGATGGGAATGTGGCTAACGAACGGAAAACCTTCGTCGTCATTTGAGATTAAGCTGGCAAAAGGGTTTTCAGCAATGATGGCCCTTGCGTGACTTGGGTGGTTGAATTGTTGCGGCAGGTACATGTTAGATGTAAGTTCCAGCTAGCGTTAGCACTTTACCGCCAGTGCTCATTTTGAAGCGGGCAATGCCCGCGCTGCGAATGGTGTTGACACCGCCAAGGTCAAGCATCCGAATGCCACGTTCCTTAAGGGCTTCAATGCCTTTCCACAAAATAAGGTTGTGCGCATGTAACTCGCGACCAGTCTCAGATGTCCATCCAACTTGATAAGTGGCCGCATCACCATGGATCAGAAACATCATGGCCGCAACACGGTCGCGCCCCAGATCGGCTCTCAATGTGAGTATGCTTTTAGAAGGTTGTTTGCGCGCTTCAACATAGTTGTCAAAAAAAGCCGTAGGCAAACCAACCAATTGTTTGTCTGTTCGCTGTTTCATTTCAGTTTCTAACACCCAACGGTACTGACCAGCATTGGTACCAACTCTTTGGACCACCATGTCACTTTTCTCTCCCCCCACCAAACGGTGGCGCCAACGCCTGTCTAATTGCGCGCGCAACTCTTCCATGGTTGGGGTGAGGTCCAACATCACGGTTGACATGCCGCTCATGATTCTGCGCATTGAATGCAATCCATGTTCTTGTCCTGAAGGTACCTCCGGGGTCACGGCCATGAAGCGAATGCCTGTCAGAGGCAAAGATTTTTTCAGGGCACGGTAGGCCTCAGCTTCTTCTATGGGTGTGACAGGTTGGTCCCAAACAGGGCCTCGCGTGCACAATGCCATTGCGCCCAAGCCGAACCATTTGCGCACAATGAACTGGGCTTGAGCAACTTGAACCCCATCACGCATGACGCGAGCTCGAAGAACTGGAACGCCCAGCATGGCCAAACTCGATCCATAGGCCCAATCTTGTTGCAGCGCAGCAGCAGCTAGGGCATGTGCGGCATCCCAAGCAGGGATGTCATGAGCATTCCAATGAACTATCATGTGAATTTTCCTGCTTTATTTGCAGAAAATACATCAGTCATGTTGAAGAAATTTCTAGAAAAGCGGCGTGCCCAAACTGTGATGGGCCACAAATTGAAAGAACCTCGCCCCACCTGGCAGGCTGGTTTCTGGGCCGCCATGTATTTTGGATTGCCCTTTTTTCTGTTCACAGTCATGATCGATATGGCCATTGAATGGTTTTCAGGAAAGTGCTACGGATTGTGGTGCTATTTTCAATGAAGTGAAAGCTTCATGACTTAAAAAGCCCATCGAGTTGAGAGTCCCATTGAAAACCCGGAAACACTTCCGCAATTTTCTCTTTCTCAACACCTAAACAATTTAGGAGGGCATGGGCAAATACCGCTCTAAAGTCGTGGTGAACAGGAAGATCGCGGCCTTCATTCAGCTTGTCTTGCGACAAACCATCCCAACGGCCATGCCACTTGCCGCCCTGAACGGCATTGCCCATAAGCCACAGCACATTGCCGTGTCCATGGTCGGTGCCACGCGTGCCGTTTTCAGCACATGTTCTGCCAAACTCACTGGCCACCAAGACCACATCTTGTGGTTCATTGAATGCCGCCCGAAGTTGCAACAAAGTGTTGGATAAATTGGTGAAGTTATTGGCCAACAAGCCAGCGACACTCCCTTGGTTAATGTGTGTATCCCAACCACCGGAAGACAAGAATCCCAATTGCAACTGTCTGTTTTTTTGCATCAACATACCAAGGTGCTTGGCGTCAAGTGCCAAGCCTTGGGGTGATCCTGCGCCATTGTTGGCGGCCTGTTGCTCATTGGATGCCGGCAGACTGGAAGGCTTGAGCATGGCGGCTGTTGTCATGCGGTTGTTGGCTCCTTCCATCATGGCATTTGCCAACTTTTCGTCGCCAGCATACAACTGTTTCATGGCCTCTCGAGTTTTGCTCTCAGCCAAGATGCCAGGCCTTGTTGCCGACAAACCATTGCCAACCAACTGTACAGGTCTTGGGCCAGACAAGATGCGAGGACTGCTCTCCCCAACACCCATGGCATGAAGCCCCGATCCATCTCCTAAAAGGCCTGACAACACGTTGAGCCAACCCGAAGAGGGAGAGCTAGAACCTGGCTTGCCTGTTTCCCAGTGGTACTGCGCATCAAAATGGGATCGGGTCGCGTCTGGAGAACCTGCACAGGGAATGGCTGCTAAAACACCTTGTTGCCAAAGCGGCAACAAAGTCGAACAGGCTGGGTGCAGTCCAAATGTGTCATCTAAAAGCAGGGCTGTCTTTGGTGTACCGTCGGGTTTAGGGATGCCAATGTTGGGGCGAATTTGAGCATAACGCGAATCTCCATGGGGCACCAACATGGACAGGCCATCGTAGGCGCCCCGCAAAAATACAAGTACCAAACGCCCTGATTTTTCTGCAGGAATTGCCAGAGCTTTGTGCCCTGTCAATGCGAATGCACCGAAGCTTAAAGTTTGAAAAATGGCTTGTCGGCGTGATGCGAGCATGGCATTGTTTCCAGTGTCATTATTTGAAGACCAACTCTGAACTGCCCAACACAAATCCCATTCTTTGCGTGGGTGCTTGTTTCATTACTGCATTGAGGCTGGTGGGCGATAAGTAAGGATACAAATCAGGTCTTTCGGAGGCGTTCCTTGCAATGTTCAAGGAAAAGTCAATGCGACGTGTCAGCGCCTCAGGGGTCAACCAAGTTGCAGCGTTGAATGCATAGCCATCTGGCGTTTGCCAATTTTGGATAGCATGTCCTGCAACGGCTGCATAGCCAAAGGACTGCAGCCATTTATTGCGGTCTTGACCCGCATCGAGCGTTCGCAAACTGGCACAAGCAAAATCAAAAGGTGTACGGTAGAGCTTGTTAGTGGGATCCCAGAACGAAGCATGACTGATCATCACCTTCATGACTTGATAGATGTCACCACCAGAATTCAAAAAAGTTTTGGCCATCAAATCAACCAGCGCTTGGGGTGGTTCGTCTGCCACAAAGTATTCAGCCAATCGACGCGAAATTCGCTGGGCCGTTGCAGGATGGTTGGCCAATAACCGAATGGCTTGCTCACCCTCTTTCATGCCAATGTTCAGTGCAGAGCTTGGAATAGTTTGTCCTAAAACCGTTTTATTGCCAGACTCATGAAGTCGCATCACAAATTGAAAACCATCTGGTGATCTAGGAGAAACAGTCCAACCGGTCAATACTCGGGCTAGCTCTCGCACATCGTCTTGGGTATAACCTCCTTGAACACCCAGGGTATGAAGCTCCATCAATTCGCGAGCATAGTTTTCGTTCAAGCCCCGTGCACTCTGCCCTGTCCTGGCTGGCTGAGGACTGACGCTGAGCCATTGATCCAAATAATAAAGCATGGCAGGATGTTTGGCACTTGCCAAAACCAAATCCTCAAATTTACCCAGCGCGTGGGCACGAGCCACGTTGATGGCGTAGTGACCTGCAAAAGGGCGGACCGTGCCTTTTTGCTGAAAAATATTGAAATGGTTAAACCAAAATTCAGTCATTCTGGCTAACAAGGGTTGTTCAATGTCATCGTTGCTGCAACTTGCCAAGCGCCAAGCAATGGCTTTGTTCACTTGAGTGCGGTTGTAAAACAAGGGTTCTGTTTGATCTTCGAAACGAAAGCGCTTTTCATTCGCAACCAATTCATTGATGGGCGTTCCAGCAGGTACTGCAGCACGCGCTTCACGTTCATGGCGAGCACCTTCAAATATGAGGGGGAGGCTGTCATTGATAGAAGCCAAATCAGACGGTAGTTTGGGAGGGGTGAAGCTGGCTTTGCGAGCCGCCTCTAGCTGATTCAAAGCCCATTCTTTAGGCTGACCTAGCGACTTAATATCAGCCAGCACGTTGGGCGTGGGGCCATATGTGAGACGGTTAATGGCGCGCCATTCTGCTGCCAGACCTTGAACTTCAAGGGTATTGACTGGCAAGTACGCAGTTTGGGGCGCATGCGGCGATTGAGCGCACCCCCCTATGAAAACAGACAAACAAAACCCAGAAACAAACCGCATGGTTTTGGCACTGGTGGGTGGTTTGATCGGTTTCATTTGTGTCTGAATGGTGCAAATTCAATCAAATTAGGGTTTCCAAGCACAAGCCTGAGTAAGGAGCCCTGAGCCTCGCCTGCGAGAGCGCTCATAACTTGGCTTATTCCCACTCAATGGTAGCAGGCGGTTTGCTACTCACATCGTAGGTGACACGGTTAATGCCACGCACTTCATTGATGATACGTCCCGATACTTTTTTCAGCAAGGCATAGGGCAATTCAGCCCAGTCGGCGGTCATAAAGTCTGATGTCTGAACGGCTCGCAATGCAACCACGTAATCGTAGGTGCGGCCATCGCCCATCACACCCACGCTCTTGACGGGCAAGAACACTGTGAAGGCTTGGCTTGTGAGGTCGTACCAAGAATTACCCTTATCATCAGTGAAGTTGCGAAGTTCTTCAATGAAGATAGCATCGGCACGTCGCAACAAATCTGCGTATTCTTTTTTCACCTCGCCCAAAATGCGCACACCCAAACCTGGACCAGGGAACGGATGGCGATAAACCATTTCTCGAGGCAATCCAAGCGCAACACCGAGCTCGCGGACTTCGTCTTTAAACAGTTCGCGCAAAGGCTCTAACAATTTCAAGCCTAATTGTTCAGGCAGGCCCCCCACGTTGTGGTGGCTCTTGATCGTGACAGCTTTTTTGCTTTTTGCACCACCCGACTCGATGACATCTGGGTAAATGGTGCCTTGCGCTAAAAAGCTAGCACCCTTGTGACCCCCTGCTCCCGCTTTCAATTTTGCCGCTTCTTCTTTGAACACATCGACAAACAAGCCGCCAATGATTTTGCGTTTTTGTTCAGGCTCACTGACACCCGCTAACTTGTCCAAGAACAAATCGCTGGCATTGACACGAATGACGCGAGCATGCAATTTGCCTTCGAACATTTCCATGACCATGTCGCCCTCGTTCAAGCGTAACAGGCCGTGGTCAACAAACACGCAGGTGAGTTGATCACCAATGGCGCGGTGAATGAGCGCTGCGGCCACAGAAGAATCCACGCCACCTGAGAGTCCCAAAATAACTTCTTCTTTGCCAACTTGTTCGCGAATTTTGACAACCGCTTCTTCAATGTAATTGCCCATGATCCAATCTGGACTGGCTTTGCAAATATCTAATACAAATCGATTGAGCAATGCTTGCCCTTGGACGGTGTGGGTCACTTCAGGATGAAATTGAACCGCGTAAAAACGACGCACTTCATCGGCCATGCCCGCGATGGGGCAAGCTGGCGTTGAGGCCATGACCTTGAAGCCTGTTGGCAACTGAGTGACTTTGTCGCCATGGCTCATCCAAACCTTGAGCATGCCGTGGCCTTCAGCCGTGGCAAAGTCTTCAATGCCCTTCAGCAATTCGGTGTGACCTTGCGCGCGCACTTCTGCGTAACCAAATTCGCGAGTGGTGCCCGCTTCCACTTTGCCACCTAATTGTTCCGCCATGGTTTGCATGCCGTAGCAGATACCCAGAACCGGAACGCCCATCTCGAAAACTGCATCGGGAGCTCTATCTTCTACTTCGTAAACGCTGGCATGTGAACCAGACAAAATAATACCTTTAAGCTTGCCGTCTTTGGCGTACTCACGAACCCAGTCGCTGGTGACATCGCAAGGATGCACTTCACAAAACACATGGGCTTCCCGAACGCGGCGTGCAATCAGTTGCGTCACTTGGGAGCCAAAGTCGAGAATTAGAATTTTGGAATGCAACATGGGACGTAGAAAAATGAAATTAGGGTTTAAACAAAGCAGCGCACAGAATCAATCTGCACGGTAGTTGGGCGCTTCTTTGGTAATTTGCACATCGTGGACATGACTTTCGCGTATTCCAGCAGCAGTTATTTCTACAAACTCGGCCTTGTTGCGCATGTCTTCAATGGTGGGGCAACCACAATAGCCCATGCTTGCGCGCAAGCCACCAGCCATTTGAAACAGAATAGCAACCACAGAACCCTTGTACGGCACACGGCCTTCAATGCCTTCAGGCACCAATTTGTCAGCATTGGGGTTGCCCGTGCTTGACTCTTGAAAGTAACGATCAGCACTGCCCTGCTGCATGGCGCCAATGCTGCCCATGCCGCGGTAGCTCTTGTAACTGCGGCCTTGGTACAAAATAATTTCGCCAGGCGCTTCTTCGGTGCCTGCAAACATGCCGCCCATCATGACGGTGCTGGCCCCTGCTGCAATGGCTTTGGCAATATCGCCGCTGTAACGAATGCCCCCGTCTGCGATCAATGGCACGCCAGTGCCTTGAAGCGCTGTGGCCACATTATCGATGGCCATCACTTGAGGCACACCGACACCCGCCACAATGCGTGTCGTGCAAATGGAGCCAGGGCCAATGCCAACCTTCACGGCGTCAGCACCTGCTTCAACCAAAGCCAAAGCGGCAGCACCGGTGGCAATGTTGCCACCAATGACTTCAATGTGTGGATAGTTTTGCTTGACCCATCTGACGCGTTCAATCACACCTTGGCTGTGGCCATGCGCGGTGTCGACCACAATGGCATCAACACCGGCTTTGACCAAGGCCTCAACACGAGCTTCGGTTCCATCGCCAACACCAACTGCAGCGCCAACCAACAATCTGCCAGCAGCATCTCGAGCAGCCAAAGGGAAATTCAACTGCTTGGTAATGTCCTTCACGGTGATCAAGCCTTGTAGCTCAAAAGCTTCGTTCACCACCAACAAACGTTCCAATTTGTATTTGTTGAGCAAGGCTTTGGCTTCTTCAGGGGTCGTGCCCTCTGGCACGGTAATCAAACGCTCGCGCGTGGTCATGATCTCGCTCACTGGCTGGTCATAACGTGTTTCAAAGCGCATGTCGCGGCCCGTCACAATGCCGACCACTTTGCCACCATCACACACTGGAAAACCGGATACACCCAATTCATCAGACAAAGCCATGACTTGTCTGACCTTGGTATCGGGTGTGATCACAACCGGATCGCGCAAGACGCCAGACTCGTAGCGTTTCACTTTGGCCACTTGGGCCGCTTGCTCTTGAGGCGTGAGGTTTTTGTGAACAATGCCAATGCCGCCTTCTTGGGCAATGGCAATGGCCAAGCGTGCCTCTGTGACGGTGTCCATGGCCGCTGAAACCAATGGCAAATTCAAACGCAGTTTGCGTGTAAATTGGGTGGCAAGGGAAGTGTCCTTGGGCAGGACTTGGGAGTAGGCTGGCACCAACAACACATCGTCGAAGGTGAGGGCTTTACCGAGCAGGCGCATAAGGAAGGGCTCCAAAAAAAGGATTGTACCCGCGTGAAAGGCTGAATCAGCAACCGACAAGTCGAACTAATAACCTGCCACGGCACCGACTCTGCGTCTTGCAAAAAGACCCGTTCTGCCCTTGCCCTGCCCTTTGAAGCGTTTTTTGCGGGCCAATTTGGGGTCAACCAAAAGTGGCCGATAGATTTCCAAACGGTCGCCCAGCTTTATGACCTCTGTAAGAGGAACTTTTCGTCCCCAAATGCCGCTTGAATCCTCATTTTGGAGGGCTGCCTCTAGAACATCCAGATGATTTTTCAATTCAGGACAATTTTTCAAAGCCTGCAAAGCCTCTAAAACGAGACACGAATCTGGCAGTGTCAACATAACGTCAATGGTCTGCCTAGGGGCCGAACTGAAAACACACTGGATATGCATCATGCGCTTTGGTCACCGTAGACTTGCTCCGCTCGCTTCACAAATGCATCGACCAAACTGGCCGCAATTTTGTCAAACACGGGGCCCACAACGGCAGCCAATGTGGCACTCGAGAAACCATACTCTAGCGACAAGGTCACTTTGCAGGCCCTCTGGGTATTGTCTCCAACTGGGTCAAAGGTCCAAGTGCCGTCTAAATTTGAAAAAGGTCCCTTGACCAATTTCATCCGCACCTCGTGATTCTCAATGTGCGTGTTGTGAGTGACAAATACTTGGCGCATGCCAGCCAATCCAATTCCGACTTCGGCATCCATTTCATGGGCGGTGAAACTCAAAACTTTGGAGTGATTGCACCAAGGCAAGAAATGCATGTATTGGTCCACATCCGTCACAAGACGGTACATTTGCTCTGGGGTGTACCAGATCAAGACAGATTTGAGGAGTTTCTTCATACAATAAGACCAATTCTGCAGATTGTAATTTCTCAGAGACCCCTCTTGCAAATACAAGCACAACAAGCACTTCGCAGACTCACACAACATGGCTACGCCAACTCCCAAGAACAAAGGCCCCGGTCAATCTGGCCTGATTGCAGAAAACAAAAAAGCAGCCTTTGACTACTTTTTTGAAGAACGGCACGAATGTGGCATGGTGCTGGAAGGTTGGGAGGTCAAGGCTGTCAGGGAAGGCAAGGTCCAACTGACCGACGGCTATGTGGTCATTCGCAACAAAGAAATGTTCATCATTGGCTGTTTAATCAACCCGCTCAAAACAGCCTCAACCCATGTCAGCCCAGAAGCAGCACGAACGCGAAAATTGCTACTGAAGCGAGATGAAATTGACCGCCTCACCAGCAAAGTAGAGCAAAAGGGGTTCACCCTGGTGCCGATCAATTTGCATTGGAAGACAGGCTTCATCAAATGCGAAGTTGCGCTTGCCAAGGGCAAAGCCGAACACGACAAACGCGACACCATCAAAGATCGCGAAGGCAAGCGGGAGGTGGAGCGGGCTATGAAAAGCCGGCACCGCTAAACGACTTTAGCTGAGATGGCGCAAGGGATGGGTCTTAGCCGTCCAAGGGCTTTGAAAAAACAATGGCCATTCATCTTGTTGAACATCCGATAAATTGGCGTGGGCCCACTGAGGTTGATGGTCTTTGTCGATGGCCAAGGCTCTGATGCCTTCCACTGTTTCACTCTTTGTGCGCAAATGAAAGCAATGGTGCACCATGTCACGCTCCATGCGCAAATCGTCTGCCAAGCCCATCTTCCGAGCTTTGCGAATTTGTGCCAAAACGACGTGAACCATGAGCGGTGATGCTTTTTTCAAATTTGCCAGTGTTTGGTGGGACCAAGACGAATTTTCCTGCTCAAGAGCTAGGCTAATTTCCAAGGGGCTTGTCAATGCAAAGCATTTGTCGATGGCTGCTTTTTCAGGAAATTGCGCAGAATCGAACTTTGTAAACTGGCTTTGCAACCACCGCTCTACTGACTCACTCGTTTCAAAAGGTGTGCTGAGCAGCGTTTTCCAAATGAGTGGCAACCTCTGCGCTTCAATGAAGCCATCTGCAAGCCCTGCCAAAATGGCCTGATGTCCATTGATCTTTTGACCAGTCAGACCCAGATACTCACCAATGTGACCTGGGCATCGGCTCAGAAAATAACCACCTCCTACATCGGGAAACAAACCAATGTGTGTTTCAGGCATGGCCATTTGAGTTCTGTCTGTCACGATGCGCACGCTAGCGCCCTGGCTGATACCCATTCCGCCGCCCATGACCACGCCATCCATAAAGGCGATGTAGGGTTTGGAATAGGTATGAATGAGGTGGTTCAAGGCGTACTCTTCTGTAAAGAAGTTGGCCAGACTTTCGTCATCTGCCAGCGCAGCCTGGTGAAAAAATCGAATATCGCCACCGGCACAAAAATGTCCGAACGGTTCTTCTTTACCCCGTCCGCGAACCAACACAGCCAAGACTTGAGGGTTGTCCCGAAATTCCAGCAAAGCTTTGGTCAACCTGCGCACCATGTCGAGCGACAAGGCATTCAAGGCCTTTGCGCGATTCAATGTGATGCACCCTACCCTGCCCTCGACTTCGAGCAAGACGAAATCTTCAGAATTGCTTGAAGAATTGTTCATGATCACATCAGACATTGCGTTGTCTCCATCCAAACCATTCATTGCAAAACAAGGCGACGATCACCAAGCTGCCGCCCATTAAAACACTGAAGTGCGGTTCTTCATTGGCTCCCCACCAAGCCAGAGCAATGCCAAAAATAACCTCCAGCAGGGCCAACAACGACACTTCTGGTGCCTTCAAGACCCTGGCACAGATCACTGACAAGGTGCAGGGTATGGCCAATTGAAAAACGCCCAGCAAAGCCAGTAAACCGATGTCATGTGTGTTGGCTTGCAAGGGCCAAGCCATTGGCAAAGTGATGAGGCTTGAGATGATCGCACCCAATAAGACCGAAGGAACCAGATCAATGGACACGCCAGATTTTTGACTCAGATGCGTCAAATTCCATTGCGTTGCACCTGCCAAGGGAACGCACAATGCAATGCTGACGCCCAAAATGAAATGAGGGTCGCCAAGTTGAAGCTGACTCACAAACATCAGGGCAATGCCAGCGCCTGCTACAGCAATAGCGAGCCAGGTTCTGAGTGGCAAACGTTGGGAAGTAAACAGCCAAGCGCCAAGGGCTGTGAGCAAAGGCCCGCAGGCCAAGGTAATTAACACATTGGCAACGGCTGTGAGTGTGAGTGCCATCATGAAAGCTGTGAACATGATGCTCCAGCACACACCTGACAACCAAAAATAGCGACTGCGCCAAGGCAGCCTTTTCCAGACGCTTAAGCCTTGCCACCCCGTCAAAATGATCACCAATCCCAACACAGTGAATGCACTTCGCCAGAAAGTGACTTCAAACCCTCGCGCTTGATCCAGGAGGCGTGAAACTACGCCTGCAATGGACCACAAAGCGGTCACCAGCACCATCAAGGCGACTGCGTAACCGTGTTTGAGTTTGAGCACTTGGGGTGCTTGAAAGTCTTATCGCGTCGATCGCAATTTAAGCGCGACCGGCTTTTTTGCGCTCGTGCTCTTTCAAATACCGTTTTCGCAAACGAACACTCTTGGGTGTGATTTCAACCAACTCGTCATCATCGATGAATTCAACACCATACTCCAGAGTGAGGTCAATTGGCGGTGTGATTTTGATGGCGTCTTCTTTTCCTGACACTCGGAAATTGGTCAATTGCTTGGTACGTGTAGCGTTCACAACCAAGTCGTTGTCACGGCTGTGGATGCCCACAATCATGCCTTCATACACAGGATCGTTGGCCTTCACGAACATGCGGCCCCGATCGTCCAACTTGCCTAGGGCGTAGGTGAAAATTTCACCATCGTCCATGGAAATTAAAACGCCGTTTTTACGGCCACCAATTTCACCTTTGTGCGGTTCGTAGCTGTCAAAAATGTTGGAAATCAATCCAGAGCCACGTGTCAAGTTCAAGAACTCATTGGTAAAACCAATCAAGCCACGGGCAGGAATTCGGTATTCCAAACGCACACGGCCGCGGCCATCGGGTTCCATGTTCACCAACTCACCTTTTCGCTCACCCAAAGCTTGCATCACC
>Ga0114979_10000368_pt1 | contig 29860 bp, 56 predicted proteins | sample S_140625_EF_Meta_FD_87315 | JGI IMG/M metagenome (GOLD analysis project Ga0114979, IMG submission 87315) | Freshwater microbial communities from Lake Simoncouche, Canada to study carbon cycling - S_140625_EF_MetaG | ecosystem: Environmental > Aquatic > Freshwater > Lake | place: Lake...
AACCAATTGGGAGCAATGGTCTTGGGAGTACACTCCTGTTAATAGACAAGCTACTCCTAGTATAGACATAGCTATGGGTATAGCGGTAGCCTATATGGGCATAACTCCGTTCACCCCACTAGACTATCCAACATTTACACATTCAAAGCCAGAAAATTGGAGAAAGTTCTTAAGTCTGAATGTTGACCCCAACCAGGTAAAAGTAGGTAATTATGTACAAACAGGCATTTTGCATTACGTGGATAAGGATATAGTTGATGAACTATCAAAAGCATTTTAATATTGAGCTTTCGGAAATTGAGCTCGATAACTTCGAATCTGGTTACTGGAAGGTAGAAGATTTTATCGTCGTTGATAATGAATTAGAAAGAGCAACTCCACTGATTAAAATCTCTGAGCCAGAGATAGTTAAGAACGTCACCCTAAACGAACTCGACTGCATTTTTATCAGTTATGATGAACCTAACGCTGATCGTAACTGGGCAGATTTATTAAGCAAAGCACCGTGGGCCAAAAGAGTACACGGAGTTAAAGGATCAGATGCCGCACACAAGGCCGCGGCTGAATTAAGCAATACTGAACGTTTTATTACCGTAGACGGCGACAATATTGTAGACCCTAAGTTCTTTGATGTTGTATTGGATTTTGTTGGAACGCCTGTTCTTAGAAATAAACAGTTGTCTTGGTGTGGTAAAAACATTATAAACGGATTAGTTTACGGTAATGGCGGGTTAAAGTCCTGGACTAGAGAGTTTGTTCAAAATATGAAAACCCACGAGCTTGCTGATTCAGAACAATCCCAAGTAGATTTTTGTTGGAGTGACGACTACAAGCAAATGGCCAACTTGTATTCAGTAAGTTATAATAATGCTAGTCCGTTACAAGCATGGCGAGCAGGATTCCGAGAAGGTGTAAAAATGACCTTAAACAACGGAGTTAAACAAAAACTTATTAATCCTAAACATCAGCTAGTTCGCCGCAATTATCAACGACTATTAATATGGTGTAATATAGGAGCAGATGTATCGCAAGGCATATGGGCAATGTACGGTGCTAGACTAGGATGCTATATGACCAATTGTACAGATTGGGATTATGTACAAGTCCGAGACTTTGATTATCTTAATAACTTGTTTGAAGAACTAGCATGTAATGATCCCCTAGAGCAGATTCCACTGTTAGGTGAAAAATTAAAGCATGAACTAGATTTGCCTATGCAATATTTTAGTTCGGAACAAAGTCGTTTCTTTAAAGAAGTATGGGTCAATCCGCCTAGGTACGATCATATGGTTAAGGAACTAGATACTAATTGGGATTTACTTGACTTATGACTATAGAATTTATTACAGCTAACGAAGAGTCCCCAGTAGTGGAGTTTGAGTATCCTGTAGATAATTTACAGATGCTGTTTGACAATTATAAAGATTGGAGAACAGAGGATGATACTAGGGGACTCGAATATAAAGAATTAGATAAACGACTTACTCGTAAAAGTAATAAGATAGATAATTTAGATTTTACTTTGTTTGAACAAGCAATTGAAAAGTCTAAACTTCAGCTTGTTGAAAAATTTTTAACAATTGATACAAAAAGTAGATGGCCAAATATTGCTAGCTCTATGGTTAGACGCATTAACATTTATTCAACGTTAATAACAGATTTAAAAGGTTATAGTATGAATCAACATATCGATAACAGGTCTGTTTATGCGGCAGGGTATTTAAATATATTTGATAACGAATCGTTAACTGTGATTAGTTCGACTAAAAAATCATTTTTTGGAAAAGAAACGGAAACACAATATCGAGCTCCTGGAAAGAAAGGCCGTGGAGTAATTTGGTTAAACACAGAAAACAGTTGGCATTGGGTAAACAAAGTATCTCAAGATAGAAAGATATTAATGATGACATTTCAAATTGTTCCTTGGGATTAACATGAAAATAGTTGATGCTGAATTAGTTAAATCTGTTGATTGGAATAGCAACCAGGCATTAAGCCGGCTATGCACCGACGAAGATTATTTTCTAGTTGTCAATCCAGAATTAGATGAATCAATTTTAAAACTAATTGATATTGACGTTCAGTTAAGTGATAATTGTATTAAGTACAAAATTGGTGAAGGTTGGATTGCTAAACGTTTTCCTAAAAACTGGAACGGGCATGTTCAAATTGTTCAGCTACGGTTAACACCGCACCGCATTGAAACAAATGAGTATGCCCTAGTCAATTCTAAAATACTAGATTATAAAGTTCCTGCTTGGGACTTGCCGTATAAACATATATGGACTTATAATACAGCATTAACTAACGGCGCAGAAGTTGATGCTGTTACTGTGTCTTACATTGAGTCAGCTAGCGGGCGTAAGGTTATCGGAGTTGCTGATAACAAATACATAAACAATCTATTTGATGTTATATTTTTAACATATAACGAAACAGATGCACAAGCTAATTGGGAACAATTACAAACTGTTTGCCCTAGAGCGAAAAGAGTTGTAGGAGTTAAAGGCATTTATAATGCACACATTGCGGCCTCTACTATAGCACAAACAGATATGTTTTATGTAGTTGACGCAGATGCGTTTGTTAAAGATTTTCAATTTGATTACGTACCTCCTATCCAAGACAGAGATACTGTTCACATATGGTATAGTCACAACCCTGTAAACGGCTTAGAATACGGGTATGGCGGTATTAAGTTATTTTCTAAGTCACATTTTCAAACAGCACAAGCAGGAGTAATTGATACTGCGACTAGTGTGGGAGATGTTAAAGTAATACCCGTAGTTGCTTGTGAGACTAGATTTAATACAGATGAGTTTAGTACTTGGAAAAGTGCATTTAGAGAATGTGCTAAACTTAGTTCTAAGCTCATAAAGAAACAACTCAATAAAGAAACTGTAGAAAGATTATATGCTTGGACAAATATTAACAACGGTGCTCAGTACGGCAAGTACGCTATTGCAGGAGCACTAGCTGGGGCCAAATATGGTAGTACAAACATTAGCAATCCATACGCATTAGAAAAAATAAATGACTATGACTGGTTATTAACTCAATTTACAGAAGATCAAAAATGAATGTAGACAAAGATGCGTTTAGTAGCGGACAAATAGGCAGTAAGATTTGGCTTTGTGAAGAGCTGGAAAAAACCAATTGGGATGTAAATTATGTTTACCTCTTTGGTGGCTGGCATGGCATGACCGCTTTCTTATTGTTATCGAGAGGAATCTTTAAGATGCAAAAGATTCGCAGTATTGATATAGACCCTGCCTGTGAAGCCATCGCTGATATGATTAACGAGAATTGGGTATGGAAGGATTGGAAATTCAAAGCCATCACAGGAGACTGTAATACTTTTCAAACAGAGTTTAGGGGACTTATAATTAATACCAGCACCGAACACTTTGAAAGTATGGATTGGTTTAATAATCTTAGTAAAGGAACTAAAGTAGTATTACAGGGTAATAACATGCTTCATGATGAAGATACTGTTATTATTAATAGCTTAGAAGAATTTAAGAGTAAGTATCCGTTGAGTGAATATCTTTATGCAGGAGAGAAACAATTTGTTTATCCTGATTGGCAATTTACCAGATATATGACTATTGGAATTGTTTAAAGTGTTAGAGTAATATTAGAATCTGTAAGTACTACACTTTGGGTAATACGTCGTTCTACAAGTAACTGAGACCAAACTAGATTATCAGAGAAAACTGGCACATCAAATGTTTTTTCTTTTCCTGATTGAAAATCAACAATCTTAATTTCTACTGAAAAGTCTTTTCTATTCATAGTAGTGACATCCATTTAGTAAAGGCTTTTGTGGTCCATTGATTTAAAAAATCATCCGACACTTCAGATTTAGCAATTTCTTGAATTAGAAACTGAGCAATTTTAATATTTTGCCTGATAATTTTATCAGGGGTCTGAGTCCAACTATCAAAGTTTTTAACAAAATAGTAACCTTGTGCGTCTTCTAGTATATGTATAATTCCAATCTCTGGAACGTAAATTTCTCCGTTGATTTCTAAATTATTTCTTGCAACTTTAATTGCGGCCTGCATTGCATAGTAGTACGGGTCTATAATATTATTTAGAAATGTTTCAATTGTGTTAGGATACAGGTAATGTCCAGCGATTTCTCCCACGCCTGCTCCAGGTCGAGCCGCCCTTGTATATTCCCAAATTTCCTCACCTACTTCTATTTCTTCTCTTGAAATAGGAGCATCTATTCTAAATAAACCCGACGTTGATGCCTCAATAAACAAATCTTGAAACATTTTCCATTCTTTTCTAGATCCATTTGAAATCGGTGCCCTTGTTGAATCAAGATTCCCAGCAAATGATTTTCTGTAAGTGTAAGTATGTCCTTCTATACAATCGTTAAACATGATCTTGTCGGTTTCTATTTGATAGTATCCGGTATCAGTCCAGTTGATAGCAAAATCCTTTAAAGGACTAATCAATAGATCCGGATTATTAAAATCATCAGAATTCCAAATATTTTGATCTATTGCAGACTGTAGGGCTTGAGAAAGTGTATTAGCATCCATATAATTATTTATCCAGAACTATAATCTTGAATTAACTACCTACTTAAATACAGCTATGGAACAACAACTTCAATTTTTTAAAAATGTAAAAGATCGACTTAATTCGGTAGGTCCTGGATTTTGTGCTATGAAATGGTTACACCAAACTTTGTATCTACATACAGGCGACAATCACAGTTGTTATCACCCTAAACCACATCATATCCAATTGGACGAAATCGCAGAAAACCCTGCGGCATTACACAATACCAAGTGGAAGAAAGAACAACGCAAGGCCATGTTAGAAGGTGAGCGGCCTAAAGAATGTTATTACTGCTGGAACATTGAAGATTTACCAGGAGATCACTCTAGCGATAGAGTATTGCATAGTGGCGGCAATCCTTGGGCAGAACAAGCTATTGAGAAACTAGCCCAACTACCTTGGGACGCTGATATTAATCCCAAGTACTTGGAAGTTAGCTTTGGTAACAACTGTAATTTCCGTTGCGGATACTGTGGGCCGCAAGCTAGTACCATGTGGATGGAAGAAGTAAAGAAATACGGTGACTACGATATTACACATCCGCAATATAGTATAGGCTTCCTAGATCACGGAACATACTATGGTCCTAAAGATGACAATCCCTATATCGATGCGTTTTGGAAATGGTGGCCAAGTCTACGCAAAGACCTACATACGCTTCGCATTACAGGAGGTGAACCATTAATGAATAAAGGTGCTATGGATTTCTTTGAGCTGTTAGATCGAGAGCCTGCTCCAGACTTAGAAATTAGTATCAATAGCAATCTTGGAGTTAGTTTTAATAGAGTTGATAGATTTATAGAACAGGCTAAAAAATTGTTAAAAGACAAAAAGATCAAAACTCTCAATATTTTTACTTCAATTGATAGTTGGGGTCCTCAAGCCGAGTACATGCGTACTGGATTAAACTGTGCTCATTGGGAAAGAAACATGCTAGAGTTTGTTAAGCTAGGCAAACGTGTTAATTTTATGTGTACGTTTAATGTTCTGTGTGTGACAAACTATAAAAAATTATTAGAAAAAGTAATTGAATGGCGCAAACAATACGGATCGCATCTAATACATTTAGATATACCTTATTTGAAAGATCCTCCGCACTGGATGATTAACATTCTTCCTCCAGAGTTTATGAGCTATATGGATGACACACTTAAATTTATGGAAGATAATGCTGAATGGTTTGAATTATCAGAGATCGTTAAGTTTAGGCGTGTCCACGAATATATGAAAACCAATCCAGTTGATCAAGATAAGATCCGTAGGGGTCGTAGAGACTTTTATGTATTCTTTACAGAAAATGATAAACGATTAGGAACTAATTTGTTAGAACTATTCCCAGAATACACTGACTTTTATCAACTGTGCAAGGAAACATACGAATCTGGAAAATAAAAAGATTTGATACATAACTATGACAAATTTTAATGTGTTATATGCTGGTCAATTGAGATTTGTTGAGTGTGCTCAGTATCATAAAATGCATATAGAGGGAGCAGAGTTAATTGATGCCGCATTCGTTGATTCAGTGTTCGATATATGGAACACCAATATAGGTTCAAAACACAGCATCAATAATTTAAGTTTTAATGAATCTTTAGATTTTTTTAAACAAACAATTAATCCAACTAGTTGTACAGTAGTTGATGTGAAGAAGTATATTAATTTAATTGATGTTAGCAAAAGCAGATTTTTTTTATATCAACAGTTATTTTTGATGTTGAATCATTTGAAAGAAAATGATGTAGTATTCTTTTTAACTCCGGAAATAGTTTTTAATAAAAAAACTTCATTAGACTTTAAACAAATAGCCAAATCTGTTCCGCAAGAGTCTCCCAAAGCATTTGGTTGGGTAGCGGATAACAATATGCTACACAACCATTTTATGTATTTTAATAGACTAGGAGTACGTACACTAAAAGAAAGATGGCATACACTTCGTTTTCTAGATATTAAAGATGCTAATATAGAAAATATTTGGTATAAGATTATTACAGACTGCGGAGTTGAAGTTATATCATCTGAGCTAGTTAACATGGACAACTATTGTTTAAGGTTTAAAAATAATATGGATTTTGATAAAATAACTGATTACAAATATCTAAATGAAAAAAGAAATCAATGGACTATGATTCGAGAAGGAATATAATATGAAAAGTAATACTTGGTGCATAAATGCATTCCATAGCCTAAGTGCAAGTAATGACGGAACTACTCGTCCGTGTTGTATGTATGTTAGTCAAGATCCTGATAGCAAATACATACTGGGCGAAAAAACTATAGAAGAACATCTTAATCATCCCGAATTACAACAACTAAAAAAAGACTGTGAGACTGGTGTTCGTAATACAGGTTGTATTCGTTGTTGGGAAGAAGAAGACGGGGGCGGAAAAAGCAAGCGACTTAGAGATAACGAGCGATATAATCAACAACAGGGGCTGGTTTATTTTGAAGCCAGTTTAGGTAATCAATGTAATATCCGTTGTAGAACATGTAATCCCCATTCAAGCAGTCAATGGGTTGACGAGGGATATGATACACAATATCATAAAATCTATGCTATTAAAGATTACCGAAGCCATATCAAAAAGTTTTATAAAAGTTTTGAAGAAGAAAGTAATTTTTGGCCAGATCTAGAAAGCCATCTACATACTATAAAACATTTAGAGTTTTATGGAGGGGAACCTTTTATGAGCAAGAAGATGTGGAGTATATTAGAACTTGCTGTAGAAAAAGGATATGCCAAAGATATAGAAGTACACTACGCTACTAATGGTACTTTATGGCCTAAACAGGTTGAAGTGTGGAAACATTTTAAAAGAATATCTGTACATTTTAGCATAGATGGAGTTGGTAAACAATTTGAATACATGCGTTATCTAGCAGACTGGGAAGTTGTTCAGGCTAATATGGCCAAGTCTAGAACACAAGAAGGCAATTTAACAATAGGTTGGTTTATTACTTTGAGTAATTTAAATGTTTATTATCTTCCAGAGATTATAGAAGAGTACTATAGGGCATACCCAGACTTTGGAAGTTTTCTAAATCTAGTCCACGGCCCAAGACATTTCAATATTAGCATTATGCCAGAAGATGTTAAAAAGATCGTTCTTGATAGACTTAATTCAATACCAAAGTCCTATAGACATGTATGGACACAATTACCGGGCATTATTGGATTCATTGAGAACGGCACACCTGATCCGGCTATGTGGGATACGTTTCTAGAAGAAATTAAAATACACGACGATTATCGAAAACAAGATTACGCAGAAGTGTTTCCGGAATTTGCAAAAATTATAGGGCTAGCACATGACTGAGTTCTGGAAGACGCAAGAAGTACGTCAACTGCATATTGAATTAACCAATGCATGTAATGCCGCATGTCCCATGTGTGTACGTTTCTATCGAAACTCTCCGTTAGTCAGACCTGACTTAGAAATAGGAGAGATATCTTTAGAAAAATTCAAAGAATACTTTCCACCAGATTTGTTATCAGGGCTAGTTAAGATAATGTTTTGCGGAACACAAGGTGATCCTTGTATGGCCAGCAATACATTAGAAATTTGTGAATATATTCTAGAGCATACTCAATATCAAAAAACAGCTTGGTGGAAGCCTAAAAAGAAAAGCGATTTTGTTCTACAGATGCATACTAACGGAGGTATGCGTAATCCCGAATGGTGGGCTAAGTTAGGTGCTGTATTCGCTAAACGCAATCCTAGAGATTTAACCTGTTGGAGACTTATTTTTAGCATTGACGGATTAGAAGATACTAATCATATATATCGCAGAAATGTTAAATGGAAAAACTTAATGGCCAATGCTAAAGCATTTATAGATGCTGGCGGTAACGCTGTGTGGGAATACTTGATATTTGAACATAACGAACATCAAATAGAAGAAGCTCGCAAAATGGCAGACGATCTAGGGTTTGTATTGTTTGTTCCTAAAAAAGCATTAGGAGTAGATACCGGTAGTTATCTAACCACTTTACCTGCGGTAACTAGGGATGGAGAATTAGATTATATGATTCATGCTCCAAAAGATCCAGATAATAGAATCTTAAGAGATCCTGTAGGAGGAGAAACCCGCCCAGCTCGTTGGTACCCATTTAAATTTGAAGAGTACAAAGCACTAAGAGCAGACAAGTCTAATGACAACTATGAAGAAAAGTTTAATAAAGTCTATGAGATAATCAATAAACAGGATACTAGCAAACTTGATGCTTGTACAATTAAATGTAAAGCAAATGTATTTAGAGACGATAAAGAAATATTTGTTGATAATTTTGGAAGAGTATTGCCTTGTTGTTACATAGGTACACACATTAGTGGAACATTTACAGACTACAGATCAATGCAGTTACACAAGCATATGAACGACTACGGATGGGATCATTTTGATCTCAACAAACATTCATTAAAAGATATTTTAGATGATGGACATTTAGATCGAGTCTATGCCGATTCTTGGTCTAAGGATAGTGTTAAGGATGGTAAGATGGCCTACTGTTCTAGTATCTGCGGAGAAACAAGCCGCATTGATAAAGTATACTTTGGAGCCGTTGATCCAAGTAAGATAAAACAAAAATAATCGAGCCTGATTAGGCCCCTAATAAATATTTTTATGAACCTACAATCTTTAAATCCTAATAATTTTTATCATAAGATATTTTATGAATCTTGTGCAGAATTTGAGGAAGTACGAGAATTATGTCTGAGCGAAGATAATTGGCTTAGAGAAATATATACTCCAAAGTTTTTAATTTTGGAAAAACACGTAGGGTATGTAGTAGTTTACGATAAAATTACGCACGAACCGGTTGTAATGGCCGGGTTATTCAATGATGGGCGATATCCATCTAATATCGCTATACATCTGCATCGAGCATACCTGTTTCCTAAATATAGACAAAGAAGTTTTAGAGGAATGGTAGATATATTCCGTATGGTAGACGCACAGATAATTAAACCTTTAAATTTAATTAAACAGTTTGATGCTTACTTTATAACGATACAGTCTCGTGAGAAAAAAGAAACTGTGGGATGGTGGAATGTATATCATTCTGCATTTTGTAAAGCTATCCCCGGTCTTAAGAAGGGGGAAGGCTTTATACAAACGTGTCCATATGATGTACAAAAATGTTGGCAATATCATCTGTATTATGAACATGTTCCAGGTACATGGGCGACCTGGGATAAACGATCTGTCACTGAAGAGGATTGGAAAAAAATGCCAATAGGGGATTAAAATAAAATGACTACAAAATACTATCACTCGCTAGACTTTGATCTATCCATTGAGGCTAAGCAATGGGTTTTAGATAGATACAAAGATAAATTTAAAGAACAATTTTATCATCACGACGATACATCGGAATTCTTTTCAAAACAAGCACAAGAAGAATGGCATTCAAGTCTAGTGGGTATCGAAATTAATGATTTTTTAAAAAATTACGGGTGTGATACTAGTATGGCAGGTATTACTACATTCATATGTAATAGAGAAGAATACTATCCAGGAAATCCGCATATGGATATCCTATGTAAAAGTCTTATCAATAAAGTATTAGGTACTACATACAAATACGAAAAAGTTATCAAGACAAGATTAAACATCATGGTACAAGGAAATCCAGAAGATGAAATGTGGTGGTGGGGTGACTTTGGCCCGGATCATCCTGCTTTGGCTGACGTTGAATATCTTGATTTAAGCACAAATCTTCCGTTTACCTGTAGAAATATTCCGGGAAAAACTAAAGAAGACAGATTAAAATTAGCAGGAACTCCTACCTGTATAGCAGGAAATATATTAATGCCCACTGCATTTGTTAAAACAGATTGTGTGCATACAGTAAACTGTAGTCCCGTTCCTCGAATAATTGTAACAGTTCCATTGGATAAGTCAATTGAAGAAATTTTATCATTCACTAACGTTTAATTTTTCTAACAATGCTCGAGAATGGATTTTAAATCGATATAAAGATCGATTAACGGGCAACATTGGACATAATACTGACCTAACTCAATACACTCCGGAAGCACAAGCTGAATGGCGTAATAGTATAGTAGGGCAAGAATTAAATGCCTTTTTAAATCAATACGGGTGTGATACTGAATTTGGTGGTATAAACGTGTTTATGTGTACATTGGGTAACCCGGATCCACATATTGATACAAAGGCTGATCCTAAAACAGGCGCAGTCTACAGAATACGGTCAAGACTAAATGTCATGGTCATGGGAAATCCCTATGATCCTTTAATTTGGTGGGGTAGTCTTGAATACGACGATCCTAGGATAGTAGAAACTAAATTCCTAGCACCTAATGGTCGTGAGTATACCAACAAGAGTGTTCCAGGGCATGACACACAAAGTAGATATGAGTTTTTAGGAGCTCCAGAGTTAGTTGCAAGAAATGTCTATACTCCCAGCGCATTTGTCAAAACAGATTGCGCTCATACAGTACATTTTACGCCTGGCCCAAGACTGATTGTTACTGTAGCATTAGATAAATCAATTGAAGAGCTTGTATGTTTAAATTTAACGAATTAAAACAAATACATCTTGAAATTACCAATAACTGTCAAGCCAGTTGTCCCCAATGTCAGCGAAACATACATGGTGGGCTAGATAATCCATTGATAAAATTATCTAGTTGGTCTTTGGAACAGTTTAAAAGTATTATGACTGCGGATGTACTAAATCAAATTGACAAGTATTACTTCTGCGGTAACTTTGGTGATCCGTTATTAAACAATGATCTAATCGCAATGATTGAATACTCTGTGTCTGTTAATCCCAATTTACACGTATGGATCTACACCAACGGAAGCCTTAGATCTAAAGACTGGTGGCAACAGTTAGCCAAAGCTCTGCCAAAAAATCATAGGGTAGTTTTTGCTATTGACGGATTAGAAGATACACACAGTTTGTATCGGGTAGGTACTGACTTTGATAAGATCATAGATAATGCTTACGATTTTATACAAGCTGGAGGCATTGCTGAGTGGGCATTTATTCGATTTAAACACAATGAGCATCAAGTTGCCAAAGTCAAGCAATTAGCCAATGAGTTAGGATTTGAATCATTTTCGATGAAGGACAGCGGCCGTTTCTTCTTTGATCCAACTTTTCCTGTTTATGATAAAAATGGGGATACTACACGACTTCTAGAGCCAAGCGGCTACAGCGAAATTAAATTTATCGATCGAAACGCTATAACTAATTTTCGAGATATTGCAAAAGAAAGTATTATCAAATGTGGCGCAATAGAACAACATGAACTATATATCGATGCATACGGGCAAGTATTTCCTTGCTGTTATCTGGGCATAATACCATATATACCGGTAGATACTATTGTTGGTATGACTCAGATTAGGTTGCAAATGTTAAATGAATATCACAGCCTAATTGAAGCTCTAGGCGGTGCTATATCACAGAATGCTTATCACTACTCCATTAAGGATATTATTAATAGTGAGATGTATCAAAACATCTGGGAGAAATTTTGGAATAACAAGCAATTAAACATGTGTGTAGCAATGTGTGGAACATCGTCAAAGATATCTAAGCCTAAAGAAATGTTTATTGAACGTAGTGATTTAGATGGTACCAGGGTCAGTTAACCCACATTGTGCAAATCCCCAGTTGCGTTCGTTACAACCATTGCAACTGTTACATTTACCTATTTCCAATATTGAACAACTGTGTGTAAGATAGAACAAGGCTTCTTGTTTATGACGCACAATAAGATCAATAATGTAGCCCTTGGTTATATCTTTGAAGGGTAACTTGATTATTTCAGTATCACCTGTGGGAGCAGGATCGTAACCAATAATGTGTTCAGGCAGTTGAGTAATTACGCCGCCGTATATAGAATTAAATCCCATATGCATAACGCTAGTTGCGCCACTCATAACTTGTAGGTGACCGGGTAAACTAGGATCGCCAACTTCGTGGGGGTCTTTATAAGGTATATTGAACTGTGAGTGTACGTGAGCTATAACAGGACGAGTAAAATAACGAGAACCCTCAGTCCTGTTTACAGTAAAGGGTATAATTTGATGCAGGTTACCTTGTTCAGCATTGGCCTTCAATAACAAGTAATAGAGTATAGCACTATCCATTCCACCACTTATGAATATAGCGATCTTTGTGGGAGTTAAGGGTAGATCAATTGAAACAGTACGTTCTATGCCACCGGCACTACAATTAAATTTCATAGTAATATTTATAGTATTAAATACCTAGTTAATAATAAAGGAAATCAATTATGAACATAGTTGTATTTGGGGGTGGTCAACCTGGTAAATTTGGCAATGATTTTTGTAAGATCGCTCGTAGAGAAGGGCATAATGTTTTTATCCTATCTCATAGAGACTATGCCAACGGTGACCCACAACACACGCATACCGACGTCAATGAAAGACAGTATGTGGTTGAAGATTTCAATCGGCTAATCCAATCAATTGATCACATAGACATATTTCTTTACAATGGACGCATGGATGGATACCCGGGCAGACCTGAACAATTCACATCTACTGCAAGAGTAAGTTCGGATATGTGGTATAGTAACTTATACTTTACTGTTGTCTTAGCCCACATATTATCTATCGAAGCTCTAAAGAAAATGTCCAAGGGTAGTAAGATAGTATTCTTGACCACAGGTATGGCCACAGAATTTGAAAGAACCACATGGACTGAAATGGCTGGATACGCTGGTGTTAAAGCGGCACAAAATCACCTTATGTTATCTTTAGCCAATCACAATGATCGTGAAGCATTTGTTTGTTCAATTAGTCCACATTTTCCCTACGAAGATAGACCCGCCTACAATCGTGTATGTAGAAGTGTCTACGATAATATACTAGGGTTTGATTCTACTCAAAACGGAAAAATAAAAGTAATACACGGGTAGACTAGCTGTAGTCTGGAACGTCGCCACCGTACTTGGTGCTCTTGGCTTTCTTGCCTTTGAGATAATGGCCGTTGCCATCAGTGTGACCTTTGCCTTTAGAAGTGTGAGCACGGAGCCCTTGGCTCACACAACTACTGTAGTCCGAACGTCCTAGTCGACGACCCGAACGGCAAAGTTTAGGATCTGTTTTTTCTGTTATAAATTCATGGGCTCTCATAACAATATTTATCTGTTTAGATCCGTTCCTGGTAAAAGTGATGTCCGCCTATACGGCCTACATGTTCTTTTGCCTTTGCCCATGGTGGACGAACTGTGACTGCGTGGAACCAAAGTGATTTAGCGTACTTGACACGCCACTCCCAAAATGACCCGTTGTCTTCTAGCAGTTCACGAGCTATACGTTGGCTTTCTTCCCAACGCTCGTCACTAGACTTAGGGTTTTTAACTTTGGAGCACACCCAACTAAATTGGCATGTGGCTACTTGGTTCCATACTGTGTGGGTTTCCTGGGTCGTTCTGAACATAGTGCGTTTTTCCACTACCACATCCCGGGAATAAGAGCGTATCATTTTCTGATCCACCACTCCGCAAATAGTGCGGCCGAATCTAGAATCTTGTGCTCTGTTGAGAGTGACTAGGCCAACTGCGACCTTACCCTCTTCTGGTTCTGACGCCGCTTCAAAAAAGATATTGCGGGCCAAACATTGTAACTCTTTAAGATCTACCACAGGGGTAGCGATGGCTGTTACGACTCCACCTACTCGTTCCCTAGTCATACCCACAAATGAATTTGTAGCTACGATATAGGGTTGACCCTCTAATCCTTGGGTCTCGGCTTGACTGACACTTTGGAAAGCCAGAACCGATAATACTATTAGCGCACATACAGCACGGCGTATCATAGACATATCGTTGTCCTCCTATTGTTTAAATTGTCTCTATCTGTGTGTTGCAAACTCGAAAAAACCGAGATGCGTAGTTTTAATTACTCCATAATTTCAATTTGTAAACGAAAACAGGCCATTTTGAGCCCGTTTTGTTAATTATATACTAACAGAACTATTATGTCAAGTCCGTGTCAGTACCCCCAGTTGATTGTGTATATGTTCGCTTTTCTTTACGTGGGGGCTGTATCTGTGAATGCAGTTCTGCTTGGATCATATCTCGTTTAAATGAGTTACGAGCTTCTGCATTGGTGTACGTGGCCATAAAGCGTTTAGTCTGTTTGCTGAGTTTAAAATTACTTGTGGGTTTTAACATAGTGTCTCCTATACTATTATGTATGCGAACCAGATCTGCCCTCAGCAGATTCTGGCCCTGGTAAGTATGACTATGTTCCAATTAAACAAAATCCGTGCCCATATAAAAATGCTGGCATTTGAAAAGACCAAACTAGAGATGTATCTCAATGAAGCCAAAAGGGACACTCCGGAAAACGTCAAACGTATAGCCGATATCGAAAGAAGCCTTAATAGGGTCACTAAGAATATATTGGCTTTTGAAACCAAACTAGCCCGCTTTGAAACGGCTCCAGCTCGCCCTGTGTCTAGAGAAGCCATAGGCAGTGATGATCCCAGCAAGCCCCTAATAGGTTAAGCGGCCAGTAGGTGAAACAGATAGTCTTGATCTGATATTAGCCTAGTACGTGGACCAGACCCCCACCATACGTTGAGATCCACAATCCAGTAGACCTGATTCCACACGAATGACCCATTGGTCAACTGTACAGGGTAGTAGGCATAGCACTTGATATCATGCGTCATCGGATTCGCTCCCGGGTAAATCAAAGATATTTACACATAATTGGTAAAACCATCGTCCCGTAAAGTCCTAAGGTGTTGAGCACGAAGTGCGACGCGGTAGCGCAGAAATTTTCGCTATACGAAAGGCCCTAGTAAATACTCACATGCACCCCTCCCCTCACACGTATATTCAATACTGTGTATACACTAGTCATCCAGACTTCAAACAGGTATTCGAGTACATTAGCACGAATAATATACTCTACGAAGTACACCTAAATCGCACACGTTTTTGGATAGAAAGAAAAAGCAAAACCCATACAGAGTTTATACTCAAACACTATCATTCAGTATCAGAGGTAAAAGAATGAACGTACAAGAATTAAGCGATCAAGCTAAACAACAGGTCACACAGGGTCTAGATCCAGCCAAGTGGATTGAAGAGTATAATCTAAAGTTTGCCCAGCTGGTTGTTGATGACTGTGTTAGCCAGTTAGAAGCCAGTGTTGAACACTACGACTTAAGAGCTAGTTTCAGCCCACAGCAAACTATACAAGCAAGTATAGCGTATCTAAAGCAACGTTACTCGTAAGTGCCCAAAGGATGAGTGGGCCATGTATGATCGTAAGGAAAGCCCGGTTGATTGGGTAGCTTACGTAGAGCCTGTCTAAACTCAGTCCAACGAGCACGTTCAGCTTCACTATATGTGGCCCAACGATCTGGTAGTACACGACGATCACTGTCACTAAGATACTTGTCACGTTGTGCTCTAGTTGCCGCTGATAGTCTGGGCTGGTGTTCTGCTCGTTCATCTTGAGTTAAAGGACGTATTTCCCATCGTCCATGAGCTATTTGACGAATCAGTATCTTACGATCAATTGGTTGACTATGATTGGGTTCTGGCGGGTGAGTTAATATCATAATATAGCTATGTCCTTTAATGACTGTATTTAACCCCAGCGTAAGAGAAATATGCTCTTGTGCTTTTCTAGACTAAAACCCACACATGCTTGCCAGTACTGCTGATCACTTAATGTAGCGTAAACCCAATGTGAGTAATGATGCCCTATATAAGACTCTAGCCACGATTCTAATTCTGTAACTGAAGCTATCCAATCAGTCTGATAGTGGCGTGGATCAACTGGCCAGTCACAGGTTGCTATATGACAAAAGTAAGGCTGTACAGGATGATCAACCAAGTAGCGCATGTGAGTATTTACTGTGTATCTGTATAACTGCTTTGTTATCGCTAGTCAAATCCCACAGTAGTCTGCACAATGCTAATCAACTACATAGAACTATAATACACTATAATTGACTATAGTTGCAAGTGATTTGAACATATATCTAGCGTGTATACAGTCAGGCGGCTGTGACCCCGCTGTATAGATAGGGCCTGCGGCAGCTGATCGAAACTATTATACTAGAGCATGTGGGGGTCACAGTATCTTATGCTGGGAATCATGAGAAATGCAGTATAATATGCGGAACTATCTAGCATAGCCTCTCTCCACCACAGCCTATCAAAATTTTTTTACCTAATAATCCTGCTCAAAGTGTGCCAAAATGCCACAAAAACGTCTCAATAATGGCCTAAAAACTCCTGATTCTGGTTGACTTTTGTCAGGTTTTACCGTATAATATTAACTATGCGAACCACTCTTATACTGTGTCTACTGACTCTCCTTACAGCTCTTACAGCTTGTTCAGGTGTTCCCACTATAGGTGTTAAAGATCCACGCTGTACATGGAATCAGTATTGTCCTTATACAGATGCTCCTAGTGCAATACGTACAGAAGTGATTCGTCCTAGTTGGGAAGAATACTTAAGAGAATCAAGATCTGCTATTAAAGACCCCGCTGTAAGATAATTAAGAAAGAGAGTTATATATGTATCAATATGCTATATGGGTTAGGATTAACCAACTTCAGACTGCTAATACATTCATCTATGCTAATGATGATATCCAATGTAAGCAACTAGCAGAAGCACAATATGGTCATGGTAACTTGCTATCATATACAAAGGTTACTTAATGGGAATTCAAAGAGGGATTATACAGTCAAGAGGTATAGGTGATATACTATTAGCATTGCCAATTGCCCGACACTACTTCGAACAGGGTGATGCTATAGTATGGCCCATCTGTGAGGAGTTTCTAGCCACGTTTAAGGATCATGCACCCTGGGTCAATTGGGTTCCTATTAAGACGGATCCGCAAGGTGCTTATTTCCTAGAGACCCCGCTAGCCATATTTCGAGAGTGGGGAGTTGATCCAGATGAGGCTCTGTATCTATATCAGTACTTGAGCTCAAATCCAGAACTAACTGATCCCGAGATGTTTAACATACTCAAGTTCGATCAGTACAAGTATCAAACAGCTGGAGTTCCATTCGTTAAGAAGTGGCGGTTGGGTGCTTGTATAAGTCGTAATAGCGGACGTGAGCTAGCACTAAAGGATCGATTAGATCTACCCAAACGATATTGTATAGCGCATCTTAACGGAAGTTCAGCTCGTGTTGATGTAGCTATTGTCAAACAATTTATAGACCCCGCTGTAAAGATCATTGATGTAGACACAGTCAAGACTGATAGTATATTCGACTGGCTCACTGTAATAGAAGAAGCTGAGATCTTTGTGGGAATCGATAGCTGTTACGCCAACATGGTAGATCAGCTGGGCATAGACCGTCCTGAGCTATACTGGATCCGTCGTAGCCCGTGGGATCTAACACCTGTACTGGGATCAGCATGGAAGTTTGTGCCCACTAACTTGCCCATAGCTGAACCACAGCGTGTAGACCCGGGTAAGGCCACAGCTGACAAACAAGCACGTGAGCGAGCCGCCGCTGAGCCCGCATACAAACAGGGCATGACCAGTCACGTGCCATTTGAAACAAATAAAACAGGCTTTCCAACCAACTTCATGCACGCCTTGAAGAAATGATGTTATACTGTTAAGTGTAACATCAGGGCCGTTAGCTCATTTGGTTAGAGCAGAGGACTCATAATCCTTTGGTGGAGTGTTCGAATCACTCACGGCCCACCATTTGTATAACCGTAACAGCAGATGAATTAGATGGACAGCGCCGGAAGGATTTCTGACAAGTCCCATGGGGTCCGCTAGCTAAGTTGAGGGCCTAGCCCAAATCACCCTGTGAAGGGTCGTGCGTGTCTGCTGTGAATTGCCCACCGTTGTCAGCGGTTTCAAACTCGCCCATGTGGGAGGAGAGGCAAACGGATCTGGGTCAGACATGACTGAGCCCAGGGCCTCCGGGCCGGAGTGCCGCCGGTGTTGTCTAAATACAACAAAATAATTTCCAAAAAAGGTTGACAGGGTTGGTAAAACCTTGTATAATACACTTATGATGGAAACAAAAGCAACCCGTAAAAAGCGAGTCGATCGCAATCACATTATATACGAGCTCAATGTTAACGGGCTCAACTATATAGGCGTGACTGCTAAGACTGAGTCCACAGTACTTAAGAGCGTTCGTAGCCGTGCCGCAAAGCATTTCTATCGTGCTAAGACTGAGAACAAGGACTGGGCCCTGTGCATAGAGCTTCGTAAGCTCAACAGCAAAGACGAAATAGGCATCACTGTTCATGCTGTGATACGCGGTAAAGCAGAAGCGCACAAAGAAGAAGTTCGTATACGCAGAACAGTCAAACCCGCACTCAACACTGACACTAGAGGAGATTGATATGACAGACCAACACTACAAGGTTTTAGAAGCCATTGCAACCCTTGAGGATGCTACCAATCAGATCTATAACATTGAGGGTGATCGTTGGCAGATGGCTTACGATGTGCTAGAAGCTCTGCTGAGCAATCTTAAAGTTGAGGTGCCGTATGAAGATGACGGACAGCCCACTGAGCAGGAAGAGTGGCATAGCTTTGACCCTGACTGCTAAAGGGTCTTTGTCAAAGGGGTTGACAAATAGGTAAAACCTTGCTATAATAGTCACATACACTAACAGGAGCGAACTATGTTTAAATTACTTTCCACAGCTAACCCAAAGATCCAAAAGGGTACGAAGCTAGGCTATCTCAGCTTTATCTTGCATCTTGCACCTAGCGACTTGAGCGGTAAGAACACTTGCCCAAAGGCTACAGCAGGTTGCAAGGCAGCTTGCCTCAATACAGCAGGACGCGGGGGCATGTTCAAGAAGGGTGAGAACACCAACATGATCCAAAAGGCTCGCATTCGTAAGACAGTACAGTTCTTCTTTGATCGCGATCAGTTTATGCTGGATCTTGCTTACGACATTCAGAAAGCCGTTGCATTCGCTAAGAAGCAGGGATTGACGCCCGTGATTCGTTTGAATGGTACTAGTGACTTGACTTGGGAGAAGTACGAAGTGCCGGTGTTTTGCACTAAGAACATCTTTGAATTGTTCCCTAATGTACAGTTCTACGACTACACTAAGATCTTGGGTCGCAAGGTTGCAGACATTCCCAACTACCACTTGACGTTCAGCAAGGCTGATGGCAATGATGCAGACGTGGCTAAGGCTATTGAACAAGGCTACAATATTGCGGCGGTGTTTGATGAAATGCCCGCAGAGCACATGGGTTTGCCCGTAATTAATGCAGACGAGACAGACTTGCGCTTCTTAGACCCAAAGGGTGTGATTGCTGGGTTAAAGGCTAAGGGTCGTGCTAAGAAGGACTACAGCGGATTCGTAATCCGTTTGAAGGAAGTAGCATGAAGTTGAATGAAGTACTACAATGGGCAGGGACAGCTTGCCTTATGAGCATGTACGTAATCATGAGCTTCTTCCCTGGTGCTTATCCCTGGAACTTGGTGGCAGGATGCCTGGGAGGGCTCTTTTACTTTGCTTGGACAGTACGTGTGGCAAATAAGCCACAGATGATTGTTAACGTTATGGGAGTAACCATTACGCTAGCAGGGTTATTTAAAGCATGGGGTTGACAAAAGGTAAAACCGATGCTATACTACGTATGTAGTTTAAATTGTTTAACACACTAAGGAGCAGAGATGATTACAGCAGATCAAATTGTTAAAGGCAAAGAGCTAGCAGAGCAAGCATCTATTGAGATGTACAATAAGATGGGTCGTAAGGATCAGTTCGCTTGTGGCTTTGCTTGGGTAGACGTGTTCGTTGATCGGACTAACAGCAAGCAGGCTAAAGAGTTGATTAAGGCAGGCTTTAAGAAGGATTACAAACCAAAGTGCCTGAGCATTTGGAATCCAGGTGAGTTGCCCGTGCAGAACATCGACATCAAAGAAGCTGGTGCGATGGCAATGGCAGAATACTTGAGAGCGTTGGGTTTGACAGCTTACGCATCAAGTAGGTTAGATTAAGAATTAGGGGTTACCAACTCCGGTAGGTACCCTAGTAGAGGATTTCCTAGTGACGGCTAGGCTCTACTAGGACTACACGAAAGCAGACCCGAAAGGGCGAAGCACGCCGGATCAAGTTGGCCTGTAATGTGGTTGATAGACAAGTCCGTGGACGGCACGGTAGGGCAGGTTCAAAACTGTTTCTTCTATCAAACATCCCCAACAGTAATCAGCGGATAGGGTCAAGTGCGATCCTGTAGAGAGTGCCGTAGGTACTTCGCTATACAAAGTCTCTACGAAACGATGCGGGTGAATCATGGTGCCACCTCCCAAAACCATCCATGACGATTGCTCCGGGCAGGGGCGAGGGGGTAGTGTCCCTTAGGAGAATCCCTGCCCAACTTATGCGTTTTGGCCCGGGTTGTAGCTTGGCTCCCCGGGCGTTTTTTTCGGTTGACAAATGGTAAAACCTGTGCTATAATATACACATACACTAAGGAGAGCAGATATGAAACATTACAGTTACAATGGGTTCGAATACAGAACCTGGGATGATGTTGAAGAAGATAACATTAAGACGTTCCACGAGTGCTGGAAAGACGGCAAACAGATCAAGATGCCCTACGAGTTTTACAATCACAGTCCATACAGCCTTGTCAAGTATGACGAGTTCGTTAAGTTCATCAACACCGTAGAAGTGTTCGTGCAATCATGAAGTGGCTACAAGAAACCACAGACTGGGGTGATCACAACACTCCAAACCATATCTACTGCCTGGACGACAAGCAGGAGAACATGCTGGCCTACATTCGTATGCCTATAGTAGAGCCTAAGGTGTTCTCTAAGCCAATCCGCTTTGATAAACGGGGACGGACCTTTGTGGCAGTAAAACAACAAAAGAAACCCTAGTGGTTGACAGGTTTTACCAAAGACGCTATAATATATACTTAAACACACACAGGAGCATATATGAATATTTCAACACTAGAACAATATGTAGAGCATAAGAATCGCTGGCGTGCCATTTTTAATCAGAAGCCGTTGAGCCTGTTGAACGCACGAGATCGTCAGGATATCGCTAACGGTTTAGACAGCGAACTGAGCCCAGAGAATTTGACTTGTGACGGTGAAGTGCGTGGGCAAGCCCTGCGTGACAAACAGCGTTACCTTTTCCGTTGTGCAGAAGAGTTGATCAGTATCGACCCTACTGTTTCTTTTTACGAACTTTCTATCTAAGGAGCCGCTATGCCTAATTGGTGCAACAACTATCTCGAACTAGAACACGACGACCCTGCAATGATTGAGCGGGCCAAGACAGCCTTTACCAATGGTAAACTCTTAGAAGAGTTCTGCCCAGTGCCAGCAAGCCTACATATCGTAGCAGGTTGCGTAGGTGACGAGAATGACCCTGCACAGAAGAAACTGGAAGAGGATACAGCCCGGAACATAGAGGTGCATGGCTATGCCAACTGGTATGACTACTGCGTCAACGAGTGGGGAACCAAGTGGGATGTAGGCGGAGATGGTCAGGCTAGCCAGGACAGCCCTACCGACCTCCAATTGAACTTTGATTCAGCCTGGGCACCACCCATTGCGGCCATGGAGAAGTTTATGGATCTTGGCTTCCGAGTCAAGTTGATCTATTGGGAATCGGGTATGTGTTACTGCGGCATCTTTGATGAGAATGGTGATGACTACTTGGACTACACTGATATGACGGCAGATGAAGTAGATAAAGCCATTAATGATGAAGTTGACGAGTGCATGTGCATCGTAGAGAACCTGCGTATGTGGGAAGAAGAGAACGAGGAAGAGGAAGAACTCTACACTTGGGTTAAAGAAGGCGCAGAGGAGTCAAAAGATGGCACCAAGTGAAAACTTTTGGGCATGGCTTGAATCCTGCCCTGTGCGTTACGAAGTTGATAGCCTACAGGGCTTTGACGGAGTAAGTGTAGCATTTTATCCCCCCATCGAAGAAGAGGATGAAGATGGCGAGTCTTAAGACCTGGGCTACAGGGACGGCTATTGTAGCCGTCCTTGGTTTCCAACAACTAGAGATACAGGTGGTACATGATGACGTTCAAGAGATCAAACAGTTCCTGGTTCGAACCCCTGAGCGCCTCAAGTATACTACAGCAGACGCCCAATGTCTGGCCAAGAACATCTATCACGAGGCAGGGGTGGAACCCATTGAAGGCAAGTTCGCTGTCGCCCAAGTCACCCTCAACCGACTCAAGCAGGGTCATTGGGGTAACTCAATCTGCGATGTGGTCTACTCGAAAGCCCAGTTCTCATGGACGCTGAACAAGCGAAAGGTCCGGGAACAGCCGAAGGGCGAGCTCTGGGCTGAGAGTCAAGCGGTAGCAAGAACCGTGCTAGATAAGGGCGTTCGTGTTCCCTCATTAGCCCAAAGCACCTACTACCATGCGGACTATGTCAAACCTCTGTGGTCCAAGAGTGTTGTGAAAATACAACAGATTGGCCAGCACATATTCTACAAGAAGCCTACTAACTTGTAGGGTCTTTGGTTGACAGGTTTTTCCTTTTGTGTTATACTACACACTTAAACACTAAAGGAGCAAACATGCAAACAAATTGCACAGCACTTGCAAAAGTTACAGTTAACAAACGTCTAAACACTTTTCGCATTGTGTTTACTTTCGATGCACATAATAAAATTACAGTACGCAATGCCGCCCTTGTAACAGGAGACATTTGTAGCATAAACTACAAACACGCAGATTTAGAAATAGAAAAAGCAATTAACAAAGCAAAAGCGGTGTTGCGTACAAACAACATTGTAATGCTTTAAAAATAGCCCGCCATTTGTGCGGGTTTCTCTTTTATGTTATAATACACACTTACACTAAACAGGAGCACCTATGCGTAAAGTTACAGCAGTACATTTTTTAAAACTACAGCGTTTAATGCTTAAAACTACAGAGGACTATATTAATACTTTTGTTACTGATGGAGACGACAGTAGCAGTTTAAGTATGTACGCAGACGACGTTGCGTACAATATTAATGCTTTAGTTGCATTTAATAAAAACAAAGACGCACAAGCGTTACACAATAGTATTATGTATCAGGACACCCTAGTACGCGAGTATTACATTAGTGTATTGCGCTACATTGAAAATAATAAGTTAATTAATAGCAATATGTTTTGTTGCACATAACCCTACAGCCCGTAAGGGCTTTTTATAACGTATTTGACATTTTGGGCTAATTGCGTTATAATAAGTTTTTAAGGAGCAGTAGATGAGTTGGAACAGTTTTATTAAACAAGTAGCAGAAGACAAAGCAAATGCACTTGTATTTGGTGGGGGTACCCGCATTTCCGGCCCCGCACAACATGCGTATATAAAATACGGCAAGGGATTACTTGCATTGCACAATGCACTAGACAAAGCCATGCCCGCCGCTATTGCAAAAGCAAAAGCACAAAAAAATGCAACATACATTGCACACTTAGAAAAGCAGGGCTACAAAGTGCTAACAAGTGCAGAGGTTGCGGAACTAGAAACCCTGCCAGCGTAAGGGTTAATACATAGCGCATTTGACATTTTGGGCTAAGTGCGCTATAATTAACACTTAGCAACAAAGGAACACAATGCAGTTTAACACAAAGCAAATACGTGCATTAGCACGTAACGTATCTAACGTAAGCGCAAGTTATACGGACAGGACAACTAAAAACAAAGCAAGCAAAAGACGTAGTGTAGTGTTTTGTTTTAGCAATGCACAGGATGCGGACACGTTAGCAAACTACTTACGTGCTACTTGTGCAAACGAAGTAACACAGACTTGTGTTGCTAGAGATTACATAACACGCACATTTGGCGGAACGTATGTACGTGTAAAAGCAGACTTAGCATAAGGAGTACACAATGCAGACATTTGTATACAAACAAACACAAACACATTATTTGCACGTAGAGGCAGAAACGCAGGAGCAAGCGAAAGCGATTGCAGACGAGGTAGAAGTATATGCAGACAATGTGTATGCAACGGAATTAAACGGCTGGGAATTAACAGAGGGAGAAGTATAAATGAGTAACATAAGCAAAGCACAAAAATTGCAAGAGGCAATTGCACTATTGATGGACGCAGACAACTGTATGCAAACAGCATTAGGCGACACAGAGGACTGCTACGAGTTGCACAATGCACTAGAGGACATACAGGACACACTGAGGGGCTTTGCAGAGCAACTAGTGGAAATGCAAATAACTGACTAGCGTGTAGGGTTATTGCACAGTAGGTTGACGTTTTGGACAGACTGTGCTATAATACATTTTTAACAAGCAATAGGAGCGAAAACTATGCAAGCAACGACATTTAACGTAAGCGACAAATTAACTTTTGTAAGCAAAGAAGTTGAGGACGACACTACTAACACAGAGTACAAGTGCAATGTAGAAGTGCAACTAGCAGGCGACAGCATATGGGACTGCGAGCTAGAGACAGTTACAGTTACAAGCATACACATTAGCGAGACAGACTACGGCGATGGCAGTGGCGACACTAGCATACACATTGCAGTTTGCTATAACGTAGACGGTGTAGACGGCAGTGAAGTAGAGGGGAGCTGGCGTATGTATACGGACAGCGGTTTTAGCGATGCGATTAGTGCTTTGCTGGGGACAGACGTTAGCTTTACAGAACAAGGTATGCAAGACGACGGCTACGCGAGTATGGAGTTGTAATTACGCAACAAAGACCCTGCGCACAGTAGGGTCTTTGGTTGACAAATGGTAAAACCTGTGTTACAATGTTTACATAGACACTAAGAAGGAGCTATTATGTTAGTAAGAGATTTAATTGAACTGCTAGAGGGTTACGACGCAGACATGGAAGTCCACTATGCATACAACTATGGCGATCACTGGCGCACAGAAGTTGCCCCTAAGGTAGGCGATGTGCGTGAGGGTGTTGTAGAGTTTAGCGAGTACCACCGCATGGACAAAGTAGCTAACGAGGACTACGACGATGAAGACGAGGGTGTTGTAGAATCACAACGCCGGGTAGTCTTGCTCGGTTGACATTTGGTAAAACCTGTGCTATAATATACACATACACTAAGGAGAGCGACACATGTACAACATCGTAAACAACCCAATCCCACGTAGCGGACTCTTTGCAACTAAGACGCTTGCAGAGATACAGGCATACATTGAGATGATGCCCACAGAGGCCAAAGCTACTGCATACCTCATCATGCAATTCACGCTCAATAGCTGTCACCAAATTGTTGAAGACGAGATCCTCAGCAAAGAGATCTTTGCACAATAGGGGTTGACAAGATTGGTAAAACCTGTTATACTACACACTTAAACACTTAGGAGAGCAACATGGGATTTTTTACAGACGCAGACTTCGACAGCACACTGGATATGATTGACGCTGTCAACGAGGTAGTGGAGCGCAACATTCGCAACAACTTCGAGCAGGTGCCTGCAAGTGACATTGGCTTAGACATCCGTTGCGGTCGTGTAATGATTGACGTTAACGACCAAGTCATTGCCGTGCCTAATCATAACATCCGAAGCATTGATTACTACGGTGGCTTCGAGTATGTCAAAGAAGGCGAAGGTCGTGTTACTGTAGGCGACTACACTTTCTTTACCGCAGACAACGACCGTATCAACGATTGCTTTGACGCACTGAACGACAAGGTCGAGGAGGACGCAGAATGAAAGCAATAGTTGAGGGCCAAGAGGTCACTATTGGAGATGTCGTAGGCTTTAAGTCAGACATCGAGCAGTCGGGTGTGATTGTAGAGATCAAGAAGACTGTATCCTTTGGGGTTAGTCTTGTGCTAGAGAACAAGCATGGGTTCTCAGGGGACTACATCGGTGGGGACACAATAACCACACAGTTAGCCAGGGATTGCTGGATCGATGGTTGACAAACTGGTAAATTGGTGCTATACTACACACTTAAACACTACAGGAGCGAACAATGAAGCTGACAATCCGAAAGACCGTTGAGGTGACTCCTTGTACTTACAAACAGATGTGCCGAGCTATCAGCCACGGTAGTTGGGATCCGGGTTGGGATCCTGTTGTGATGCGTAGAATGAAGATGAGCAAGGCTCGCCTCTACGCCCTATTGCTCAACGATGCAGAGGGAGAGGCACACTTCAACAAGATGATGAAGAAGACCTTGAAGGGTGCTGAGAACACCTGGGAGGTAGAGAATCCCGAGTACTTCCGCTATACTTGGATGTGGGCCCTGCCCAAGAAGCACTGGCATGCTCAGTGGATGGAAGAGTACTTGGAGGCTGAAGAAGCCTACTGGGAAGAGTGCGATCGCAAGAACTTTCCAGAGGACTTTTTGGAAGACGAAGAAACTGCATAGGCAGTAGGGTTATTAATAACACCGGTTGACAAAACCAAAGTTTGATGCTATACTATACACTTAAACACTAAAGGAGCTGAAATGGGTACACGTTCAATGATTGGTATTGAGAATCCAAATACCAAAGTAGTCAAAGCAATCTACTGCCACTGGGATGGTTACTTGGAGCACAACGGTGCTATCCTCAACGAGCACTATGCTTCAAGCCCTAAGGTCAACAACTTGATTGCGCTAGGTGACTTGAGTTCCTTGCGAGCTGAGATTGGTGAGAAGCACGCCTTTAGCCAGTTTGACTTGCCTAAAGACGAAGTCGAAGCGTTCAAACTGTTGACTGAGAATATGTGTACGTTCTACGGACGCGACAGAGGTGAGACTGCTCCGTACAAACGATTTGACACAGCCAAAGAGGCAGTGACACATTACGATCACTGCGGTGCTGAGTACTTCTACTTGTTCCGCTACGATGAAGATCAGCAAGCAGGCAAGTGGTTCTACAAGAAGGGTCCTGCTGGCGCTTGGAAGCGTTTGGCAACTGCGTTGTCTAAAGTTAAAGAAGAGGAGTTCGCATGAAGAAGGTAATTGTACGCACACACCTTTACCAAGAACTTGAAGTGCCTGACAGCTGGGATCGATACGATGTGTACGACTTCCTAGCTGAGAACCAGAGCTTCCGTACTGCGTTCCAGGGTGTCAGCAACGAAGATCAGACAGCCCGAATCATTGACTTGGGCGTCACAGAAGAAACAGTAACTGAAATGGGCGAGGAGGCCTTTGATGACTGAGCAACAAGTATTTGAATGGATGGTTAAACAACTAACAAAGGAAAAACCAAATGAGTAGAATGGCTGAGTTGGATATGTATGCCTACGATATCGAGCAACTGTATATCGAAGGATTGACAGAGAAGAACATCTCTAAGACTTTGGACATACCAGTTGAGTTTGTCTATGCTTGGATGGAGATCAATGGTGTGGCAGAAAAGCCACAAGAAGAGTTTGGCCCTTACGAAACAATGAACAGTTAGGGGTTGACATTTGGGCACTTTGGTGCTATACTAGTAACAGTTAGAGAAGTTTCTAACACATTTAACACACACAGAAAGAGGTAATGATATGAGTACATATTCACATGCAGGCGTTTCAAGTCTTAATGGCGAGTTCAAGGTTCGTTTTGCGAACGATGGTCTCCGTGTTAAGGTTCTTCAGAAGAACGGTCACAAGAGCATCGATATCGTTGAGTTGAAGACTCCAATGACTAAAGAAGATGCTGTTGCTTACTTGTTGAAGATCGACTTCGACAACGGTAACAAGGCTGTTCGTGCCGCACTAGAAGCAGCCGCTGATAAGCGTGGCGTGACTCCTAAGGCTCCGGTTAAGGCTAAGGTCTCTAAGCCTGTTGCTACCAAAGCAACGAAGACTCCGGCTACCAAAGTAGCCAAAGCGCCTGCTCCGGCAGTTGAGCCAAAGATGACTGTCCAGGAAGCTATGGACAAAGTAGGCGAAGCGTTGATGTAATAGACCCCAGACCCCGCTCAAGGGGTTCTGGATTTTAACTTAGAAAGAGCGATATGAGTAAATTGATTGGAGTGTTGTTTGCGATTGCCCTAGTGGTTCTGATCCTTGCGATTGGTCCGCTGGCTACAATCTGGAGTGCCAATACGCTATTCCCTAGCCTGGCAATCCCTTACACAATCGAAACTTGGTTGGCAGTGATCATCCTAGGAGCGTTCTTCCGTGCTAATGTTTCCATCAAGAAAGCCGAGTAATATAGAATATGTGCCCACTGGGCACGTTAAGTATTGGGCCAATGCGGGCGAGGAGATCGAACTCCTTGGTCGCAGGCTTGATGCTGTTCGTGATGCCAAGAAGAAGGCTAAACGAAATAGTTGGGCAAAGAAGCACTGGACACAGGCTGAAGCGATCGTATTGCGAAAGTGGAAGCTGACTGTTCAACTGCGTGATGTTGCCCTTGTGCAGGTCCTTAAGAAAGAATGCGGGCCTAAGATAGATTACAGCTGGTGGGAACCTTCTGAAGAGATTGCCATGCGGTTTCCTATCTTAGATAGCATCTCTCAACTGTTTCAGGATAAGATTGGTTTAACCAGCCCTAACCTAGAACGTGCTTGGGAAATGGCCAAAGAGGAAAAACTCCAAAAGGCTAGACAAGGACTCGCATAGAGTATACAATAGTTGGACGCTGTGAGGTTACAGCACTAAACCGATAAGGAAAATAAGAGATGAAAAGAATTAATCTAGAAACTAAGACAGGCAAGGTATTTGCCGCATTGCAAGCTGGTCAGAAATTGACTGCTTCAGAAGCCAAGAAGCGTTTTGGCGTAGGTAACTTGAGTGCAGAAGCATCACGTATCCGTCAAGCTGGTTACGCTGTTTATGCAAACACACGTACCGCTGGCAACAATGTTACCGTAACAGAATACGAGTTGGGACGCCCATCACGCGAAATCGTTGCACTAGGCTATTTGGCCAAGTCAATGGGCATGTCACTCTAATCAAATTAGGGGGTAGTGTCCCTAATAGGCCCAACCGATTCGCTCCCGGGTAAGCCAAACCCGAACCCCCGCCTACTGTGAAGTACGTGGGGGTTCACCTTATGTGGCTAAAATACAACACCTAAATGGTTGACAGATTGGTAAATCCTTGCTATAATACACACATACACTAAGGAGAACGAACTATGTTTACAGTAGAATTATACAAGAAGGACAGCCGTACTAAATCAGGCGAGCGCCTTGTGTCCAAAGTAGACCACGACGTGGAGAGCTTTGCAACCCTAGAACACCTTACCCAACGGCGCTATCCTACTTCAGCAGGCTACCGCTTTGAAATCCATCAGACCTATGTTACAAAGAAGAACTTGATGGGCGGTGGCGAGTTTACAGAACGCTACGATACACCCTACTACTGTTCGCCCGCAAGCGAA
>Ga0114979_10000371_pt1 | contig 29769 bp, 28 predicted proteins | sample S_140625_EF_Meta_FD_87315 | JGI IMG/M metagenome (GOLD analysis project Ga0114979, IMG submission 87315) | Freshwater microbial communities from Lake Simoncouche, Canada to study carbon cycling - S_140625_EF_MetaG | ecosystem: Environmental > Aquatic > Freshwater > Lake | place: Lake...
CCAATAAAGTAAAAGTCGCATTTGTTACAGGAATTACCGGTCAAGATGGATCCTATTTAGCCGAATTAGTCTTGGAAAAGGGGTATTACGTTCATGGACTTGTACGAAGAGCATCTCTCATCAATACCGACCGCATTGAGCATATTTTCAAGAACCCACGTCTCAAACTCCACTATGGAGATATGACGGATGGATCTTGTCTATACATGTGTTTGTCCAAGATTAAGGAAACGTATGGCGACGATTTGGAGAGACTCGAAATCTATAATTTGGCTGCGCAATCCCATGTAAAAGTATCTTTTGAAATGCCCGAATATACAGCCGATACCGACGGATTTGGAACACTCAAAATTATGGAGGCTATTCGATCAAATGGTCTCACCTCCGTCGCCCGTTTTTATCAGGCATCTACGAGTGAATTATATGGCAAGGTCCAAGAAACACCGCAATCGGAAACGACGCCGTTTTATCCCCGTTCCCCCTATGGAGTTGCGAAATTATATGGTTATTGGATCGTGAAAAACTATCGTGAAGCATACGGGATGTATGCATGTAATGGAATCCTGTTTAACCATGAATCAGAACGGCGCGGACATAATTTCGTTACACGTAAGATTACCCTGGGTCTAGGCGCCATTTTGCGCGGAGAACAGTCGCAATTGGTGATGGGAAATATCGATTCGCTCCGCGATTGGGGTCATGCTAAAGATTACGTGGAGGGAATGTGGCGAATTTTACAGCAACCCGAACCCGACGATTTTGTCTTGGCGACGGGGAAAATGCATACTGTGCGTGAATTTATTGAGAAGGCGTTTGGTATGCGCGGATTCCAAATCGGGTGGCGCGGTGAGGGTGCTAACGAAGTAGGGTTTGACATGAATACGGGACGCGATTTGATTGCGATCGATGCTAAATATTTCCGACCTACGGAAGTGGATCTTTTACTTGGGGACCCTACCAAAGCACGCACGATTTTGGGATGGGAACCGGTGATTGCATTTGACGAATTGGTACAACGAATGGTGGATCACGATGCACCAACTACACTCATGGTAGTATAAGGTTTTGCATTCAAAATACCAAATCCCTATTTTCAAAATATACTCGTGCATAAAATATATTTATGCACGAATAAACCTTTAGCACGAATTCATTCTCTTCTGGAGTCGAATCATAAAAGATTCGCCAATGGGTGAAGAAGCAATTGAAAACGTGTCGTATCTATCATATTCGTATTTTTCATTAGAAGCAACATCAGCACACTGTTTAAGATCTTCGGAACTCGGTCTTTTTACATACGATTCCTTTTTCCCATTTTTTGGAAAATAGATAGGTCGAGCGTGAGAGGTTTGTGTGGAGTGCATTCTATAATACTGGACTCTATAATTATTTTTACCTAAAATATAAAATTGAAACTACTTAAAGGCGACAATGAATTCCATATAGTAAAACAACCAAGAAACCAATAAATGACAACCAATATAGATGATGAATGGATGCAATTTCTTATGCAAAACAATGCACCGATAGGTAAGAGTGTTTCCAATTATAATTCAAAACCGGCGCCTCTCCCTGTAGAAAAACCCCCTCTTTCAACGCCTTCTGTGGCCACATCTATTTCCACCTTTACGGTGGAAACGCCTAAATGCAATGACCTGTATATATCTACAAAAACCAAAGTCCTCTTCTTGAATAGTGAAATCAATATCAACCAAGTATTTTGGCAAATTCCCATAATAGAATATTGGCTACCGAAAAATGGCGTGGTGAAAAAGCAAATGAAAATAGTGTCAAAAACCCCCGAAGAGTATGAAGAATATACCCGACATCTCGAAGGTATTCCGTATTATGTTGAACATGTAATCAAACAGATCAATAATCCAGCGGCTCGCCGGATCAAATTCAAAGATGAACGCAAAATCACCGTCGGTATTTCCAAGAAAGATATTATGAATTGCCGAGGCAAAGTGAAAAACGCGTTTTATAATTGTTTTGCCATGATTCTCAGATTCCAATACGAAGGGGTTTTTCGCGAGATCCATGTGAAAATCTTCAATACGGGGAAAATGGAAATTCCAGGAATACCCACTAAAGAATTGATGGAATTTGTTAAACAGATGATTTTGGACACTTTGCGACCGCATATGGATGAAGGGCTCGATTTTGTGGATAATGCAAACGAGGATAGTGTTCTCATCAATTCCAATTTCAATTGTGGATTCTATATTCATCGCGAAAAACTCCAGACCATTTTGCGAAACAAATACAAAATCGAGGCGGCGTATGATCCGTGTAGTTATCCGGGATTGAAATGCAAGTATTACTTTAACCACGAGAAAGGGTTCGACTCACTTGTTCAGAGAGGACTTGTTGAGAAAGAAGATCATAAACAGAAACTGGGGGAGTTGGACGATAATAAAAGATACACCGAGGTATCTTTTATGATATTTCGAACGGGAAGTTGTCTGATTGTGGGTAATTGTTCGGAACCAGTTCTACGGTTTATTTTCGAATTTATTAAGAATATTTTGATGACGGAACGCGATCAGATTATTACCGATTCGGAGGAACCCGTTATTAAAAACAAAAAGCCGAAAATTCGGAAGAGGACGGTGATGATGACTCCTGGATATTTTCATGAGATCCAAACAAAAGACACAAACCAATAGATGCTCACATACTATGATTAGGTAGATCTGGTTTTATTTCCACATTATAAAATAAATTACGTATAAAACAATTTATTTTATTAGCATAATAGCGTTGAATAAAATATAATAAATCACTAAACAAAACAGTTATATTGAAAAAAAACAGATCTACCTACCGCTATCACATACTTAGACTGGTAGGATTTGCATTGATTTTATTGTATTTATCCATTTTTTTCGCAGATTTACAATGAAAATTTGCATCGCGTATTTTACCAGGAGGGCATTTCGCTACACAACGTCCCGTCTTTGGATTGATTTCTTTTGATTCGGGGCACCTTTTATTTCTAGGCTCATCTATAATAGTTTCGACCGTCTTATCCGATGCCTTATCCATTTTCTTCATCGTTTTGCAATGGAAATTTTCATCACGTATTTTACCTGGCGGACATTTCGCTACACAACGCCCCGTTTTTGTATTGAGATCCTTGGTTTCCGGACAAGAACGTTTCAGTTTCTTCGCGGTCTTGCAACGGAATTTGTCATCGCGTTGTTGCCCCGATTTGCATTCCAATACACAACGGCCGGTAAAAGGATTGATTATTTTACCAGAAGGACAAACTTTTGCCTCTAATTTTGTGTCTTCTTTTTCAACAATCGCCTCCAATTTAGTATCGGATATTTTCGGAACCGCCAGTAAATGAGGCGGGGGGTCAATTTTAGTAGGAATATGATTAATAAATATGATATGATCCTCTCTCAAAATATCCTTCAATAAATCTTCATACATGGATAGAGCCTGTTCCACTGTCCAGCGCACATTTACATTGGGCATAATTCCAAAATATAACATTTGATACAATGACGCATAATCGATTTTACTGTCACTTTTACGCATAATATGATACGTCTTTTTCCAAACATACAATAATCCCATACAGACGCCATATAGATCAAAGGTCTCGATGGATTTATTTACAAAATCTTCGTGTCGCATAGTAATAGTCTCATTCACCAAATCGATAAAATCATCGTATAATAACTGTATCATTCCTACACGTTTTAACGAGTTCAATTCATCTCTGTTATGGTCGGGTAAAACATTTCCCAAGAATCCAACATCAAATACTTTATCGATACCTTCATGGAGTTTTTGGAACACATGTTTTCTAAGAGCAGTCGAATTATAAAAATCCTTTTTATAAAAAATACTCTCAATTGGATAAGACCAATGAATGAGTTTATCCACACTTTCCCCTCGCAAAACGCGTCGTTTTGCTTGATCCATTGGTCGCATCAAGCCGAAATCGATAAAAGCGATGCGATTTGCTTCGGGATTATAGACAATATTTTGCGCCTTCAAATCGTGATGCATAATATTTTCCCGCTTGAAGACCAACAATCCTAAAAAAAGACGATGGACTTCGATCCAGAATTTTTCCATGGTTTTCACCAATTTTCCGTGATTTTCTGGTGTAACGACCTCTTTTTCCATTTTCTTGGCAAAATCGTGTAAATTCAATCCGCCATTTTCCATGATCAATAGATCGAAATTGGGATATATATATTGGAATTCTTCATGCAGTGCAAGATTACCCTTTGAACACTTTTTGACAGCCACATAATTAGTGGTTGATTGTTCTGGCTTACATTGGATAGGAACGCCGAGGAAAAACTGGTTATCCGGATCCGCACGCTGAATTCCTAAATATTCGTCTAATTCTTGTTTTGCATATTTGTCAAGTAATATCTTGGACACTTTGTTTTTATAATCGATCCGAAGTTGTCCGCATTTCAAACTCGGTTCATGAACGCAGCCATACGTTCCTTCGCCAATTACTTTTGGTATTGATGCTATTGCCTCTTCCATACACAATTAAATTCTATTTTTATTTTTATTTATATAATGCGTACATTTTATGTTAGACATTAGAGAAAAAATCTTCCAATAATGTTTTTGTCAATGGCGTTTCTTGTAATATTTTTTCCAATTTATCACAAGGATTATTTTTGTTCAATAATTTTGGTAAAAAATCACGGATTAAATCGGGATCCGGAATCGTTTTATGTAAAAAAAATATGTTGGTCCAATAACGAATTTGTAAAAATATATCCAACTGTGTATCAGCGTATGTATTAGAAACATCATTTTTATCATCCATATCTTCTGATTCAAAAATCCGTTTATAAACAAAAACCGCGGGTAAAACAGAACTAAATGACATGGATTTGGGTTTATATATTTTTTCGACATATTCCAAGTATAGCAAGTAAGCACGCTGTGTTTGAGTATAATAATCCTCTAGACTATCCGTTCGACAATACAATATAGAAAAAACGTGTAATAATGTTTGAACTCCATCATATACAATACTGAATTTCGTGTTATTCTTGATCGATTGTGTCAAATATTCATCTAAATGCATAGACCAAATTTCAATGACCGATTGTGTGGATAATGTCATAGATATCCGATATCTTTATCCTATATTTAGGAAAAAACGGTGCGTTTGTTTGGAATTTGAGAATCGGATAAAACAAGTTATGAAAATAACCATTTAAAGTAAAAAAACAATCTTTTTATATTTTCATATAGAATAATGAGCACGACCTCATCATCCAACGCAAGCAACCCAAATAATACAGTTGTCACAGCAAATTCCAACACCGGTGTAAATGGTTACCGTTTCCCTGATCATAATACACTTCAACACGCCATTAAACTTTCCATTATCGAGGATAAACCCATTATGATGGATTATTGGACTCATTCGATTGAAAAGACGGTTTTGATTGGCGTCAAAGAGAACAACGAAAAACTCCTTGTCAAAAGTGAAGAGGAATATACCAGTCCCATTGCCAAGATTTACAAGGTTTCGACAGAACATATTGTTGTCACCGAGAATTCGATCTATTTGGTCGATGTCAATATTCCAGTGAAGCGCATTTCTGCATAAGAGGTTGAAGATAAGTATGAAAATTTATGTTCAATAATAAAATCTCGGAGGAGGATCCCACCGAATTTCTATAAAATTTTACCCAATTCCTCAATTTGCTCCGTGGTCAAGGATTCCGGAAATTCCACGCCGAATTCGATTATCAAATTACCCTGACCTTGACCCTGTCGAGTAAGCCCCAATCCAGGAACCACCTTTTTGTATTGCGGCTTCACAATCGTATGATTCGTTTTGTTATTCAAAGATAATGTTTTGCCATTTAGATGAGGAATTTCAAACGAAAATCCACAAAGCGCTTCTTTCAAAGACAATGTTTTCGCATAAATAAGGTCCAGACCCTGGCGTTTAAAACATGTCTTATTTTCAATTTGTAAAACAATTTTTACATCGCCCTTACAATGATCATTAATAACATTTCCCTTATCCTGTAAAACAAACATTTCATTGTCATCCGATCCTTGGGGGATATTAATATAAATCGTCTCCGATTCTTGGGTTTTCATATTTCCCGAAGAAACCCATCGATTCACTTCGATAGGAACTGTGCATCCTTGAAATGCCTGTTCGAGAGATATCCTTATCAAATGTTGAATGGGAGGAGGTTTCATCATATGCATACCAGCAGGCATACCATTATGAAAAACACGGATATTGGGACCTCCCATCCCACCGGGCATTCCTCCGCCGAATAACATGCTAAATATATTATTGATATCACCCATATCTTCGCTACCATCCATACTTGACATGTGTGCGAAATGGGGTCCGCCCATTGGGAAGGGAAATCCTCCAGGGAACCCGCCCATCGCGGGTCCGGCATCATACTGCTGCCGTTTTGCGGGATCACTCAGTGTTTCATAGGCTTCATTGATTTTGCGGATTTTTTCTTCCGCATCTGGCGATTGGTTACGGTCGGGATGATATTGTAGAGATAATTTGCGATATGCCTTTTTAATATCTTGGTCGCTTGCATTCTTGGGAACGTCCAAGATTTTATAGAATTTGTCGGACATTTTAGATTTGTCTCCTGACAAATGTTTATATGTCTTTTTCCAAGAAAACAATATAAATTTTTCTTGGAAAAATCTTGGAACGAAATGCCCCCTCTTCCGCAAAATTTTATTATAAAATACAAACCCTATTTTATCGATGATTTCGGCGACACTACATTCAAACGGGTTCTTAAAACACTTTTGGAAATAGACGAAATAAATATTCTTATCCATGGTCCCGCGAATAGTGGTAAAACATCTCTCATTTATGCAATTATTCGGGATTATTATGGTTTAACCAGATATCAAACTCTGCCTGAAAATAATTTGCTGTTTATTAATAGTTTGAAAGAGCAGGGTATCCAATATTTCCGCAATGAAATGAAGACGTTTTGCCAATCCAAATGTTCGATCCATGGAAAGAAAAAGATGATCGTTGTGGATGATATTGATATTGTGAATGAACAATGCCAGCAGGTTTTCCGCAATTATATCGATAAATACAAGAAAAACATATTGTTCGTTTCCAGTTGTACCAATGTACAAAAGGTCATTGAGAGTGTTCAATCGCGAATCCATATTTTGAAAATGGATCCCATGTCGTCCGATACGATTCGCGAAATTATGCAAAAGATTATTTCGACCGAGGGGCTTTCGATTTCGGTGGAGGCGCGCGATTTTTTACTGGAATTTTCAGGCGATTCGGTGCGTCAAATGATGAATTATTTGGAGAAGATTTATTTGTTGGATTGCGCATGTGGTCCAGGTCCCGACCAATTGTCTTTGGAAACGTGCAAACAAATATGTTCGAATATTTCGTTTGGTCTTTTTGAAGAATATCTTGGACATTTGAAAGGGGGGCGGTGCCATCAGGCGATCCAGATTTTCTATAAAATCCACGATTATGGATATTCAGTCATTGACATTTTCGACTACTTTTTCTCATTTGTGAAAACGACTACCCTTTTGTCCGAGGATCAAAAATACCAAGTCATACCTTTTTTGTGTAAGTATATTACGTTTTTCCATAGTATTCATGAGAATATTATCGAATTGGCCCTTTTCACGGGTGATATACAGGAGGTTCTATTGGTTGCACAAAATTGATTTTTGCCAGTGATTGTATCCATTGTTACAATCAGTGACAAAAATGCCACCCACCCCCCACACAAAAAACAAACTGGGTCAATATTTCACGACACATCCAGATCTCAAGGCAAAAGTCGCCGATTTTATTCTCAATGGTCCTGACCGTCCCATGTTGGAACCCTCGGTCGGAAGGGGGGACTTGGTAGAATATGTTTTACATAGAAGTCCGACAATTCTTTTCGATATGTATGAAATCGACCCCTCGATCGAAATCTTGGACGCAATTCGACCACAATTGGGACGAATTGTTTATGGCGATTTTCTTCAACAGTCCATCGAAAACCGGTATAGGACGATCATTGGGAATCCGCCGTACGTGAGGTCCCGGTCTAAACGCGGCAATTTATATATCGATTTTGTGGAAAAATGTTTTCGGTTATTAGACGATGGAGGCGAATTGATCTTTATTGTTCCGTCCGATTTTCTCAAATTGACGAGTTCTGCCAAATTATTGGACGAAATGATGGCCGCGGGAACATTCACCCATATTTATCATCCTCATAATGAGAATCTCTTTCAAAATGCATCGATCGATGTCATTGTTTTCAGATATTGTCGAAATGCGGAACTGTCAAAAACGGTTTTGCACAATGACCAAGAAATGGAGGTCGTCAATAGTAATGGTCTAATTACTTTTCGTGAAATCGCGCAAAACAGATTTATACAGCCCCCCCTATTTCAAGATCATTTCGATATTTATGTCGGAATGGTGAGTGGTCGTGAAGAAATCTATAAACATCCGACCTTGGGAAATATCGATGTCCTCAATGGCGAGAACCAAGTGGATCGATATATATATTTGACACAATTTCCGTCGGGAAACGCCGCAATCGATAGCCATTTATTGGCGCATAAAGAAAATCTCATTGGACGCAAAATTCGGAAATTCAGTGAAACCAATTGGTTCGAATGGGGTGCAGCGCGAAATATCGCAGCCATTAGGCGAAATCTTGGGGAGGATTGTATCTACGTGAATACTTTAACCAGAAGTTCGCGGGTTGCTTTCCGTGGAAAAGTGCAATATTTTGGCGGAGGGTTATTGATGATGGTCCCGAAGAAAAAAAATGGAGTTGCTCACGAGGAGGCATTCAATATTGACAAGATCATCGATTATTTAAATAGTGATGTATTTCGGTCAAATTTTACATTTTCAGGTAGGTTCAAGATCGGTCAAAGACAATTGTGTCAATCGCAAATGATTATTTAGAATCAGATTCAACTTCTGGTTTGCTTTCTGGTTTGCTATTATAATACGCATTCCAAATGGCTAGAGGTCGGCTCTTTTTGGTATGATATTCGACAATTTTTTTTATGAGAAGGTCGATATATTCTGCATCAGTTCTTACAACGCGGTCTGTGGGTTTCAAGAACCGTATTTGGAGAGGATTTGACGGATTTGTTCCAATGTATTTTTCCGGTATCTCATCAATAGTCCCTAGCCAGCATTCGCGTTTTTCCTTCCTTACCATAATAATTCCGTAAAGTTGGGGCGCAATATCACCAAAACCGTGCTCACCCTTTTCGCGAACTTTGTCCAAATCTATGAGAACTTCCATCACGCGATCATGGTTCGAACATCGGCGCTGGAAAGTATATCCGACCAAAGGAATGAGTCCGCAACTATTGTTACGTGATGTATTCGACTTGGAGATGATTTTAACATTGCATAGGAAAGGTTCCTTGTAACCAAATTGGGTAAGATCAATTCCAATATCACCAAACGCGCGATTGTTCTCTTCTTTTTCTCCATTTTTTTCGCATTCATCCGATTGTTCTTCATCCGCGGTTTCTTTTGATCGTTTTTTAGTAGATTTCTTGGATTTTTTCACTTCTTTTTCTTCTTTTTTTACATTTTCTTCTTTTTTTACATAAAATTCTTTGATATCTGGATGCGCCAAGATAAATTGTGTAACTTTGTGCTCGTCATTCAACGAATTAATCCGTCCATCAGTGGAACCCTTGGTGAAATCGAACCAGGGCGACATTTCGGATAATACTCGTTCAGTCTTTCGTAAAACATCACGCACATGGGCAATTGCTAGGACACGGTTCATGATTCGTCTTATTAGGGTTTTGATTATTGGGTTGTTGGGTTGTTGTTTATTACAAATGAATATTTTGGATCAATTTTATCGGATTCGGATACATCCAAGACAAAAATACTCCAATAAATCCCCCATATCCAAATCCGTATTATGAATACATTCTTTTACAAAATTTAAGAATTCCGGTGTAACATTTCCTGGATAATTCCGAATGACATAATTCAAATAACTATGAATAATATGTTTTTTATCAATATTGTATTGTATGCTTGTTTTATGTATAAACAAAATATGGTCGCCGATTTTCGTATTCTTGGACAAAAATCCGGCACGCATCTTTTCGAACAATTCCGCGTTCAAAATATTCCGATTCCATTCTTCCAATTGGTAATTTTGGTTCAATTGTAGGAAATTTATCATACTTCGAATATCTGACTGATACATTGTTTGGATCGTATCAATCGCCGTATCCGAAATTTGAATACCCTCATTTTCCGCAATTTTGCGTATAAATTCATAAATATCCCCCTTGGGTAATTGGTTAAACCGCACACAAATGAATTCGTTTTGCAGAGAATCGTCGATTTTACTGATATAATTACATATTAAAATAAATCGGACATTGGAATTGATGGTATTGATCGTTGTCTGTAAGAGATATTTCAGTGCATGTTGCGCATTCTTGGTCATATAATCGACCTCGTCCAAGATAACGAATTTCAGGCCCGTTTCAAAAAGATTCATCGATCGGACGAATGAATAAATCTGGTTTCGAATAATATCGATTCCGCGTTCATCGGAGGCGTTTAAGTGAATAACATTGCTTTTATTGGGACGCGAATAGCGCGTTTGGTAATTTTGAATGAGATTAATAATAGTGGTTGTTTTACCAGTTCCCGGAGGGCCATAAAACAAGAGGTTGGGGAAATAATTTTTCTCCATGATTTTTTCAAAAAGTGTCCGATTGAATGGATCCAAGACAATATCGTCGAAATTGGTGGGGCGGTATTTTTCGACCCAGGGAATGGATTCTTCGGTTTGATCTTGTGTCATATTTGCCTAGTCTATTGCCAATTATTTGTATTGTTTTTTCATAAAAAATACAAATAGAATCTACAAAGTATTTTCTTAAGGTCTATCCGTATTTTTTTATCCGCAAACTAAATATGTGTATGGATACAAAAACACCCACCCTCTTTGAGCGACCTTAAGGTGTTCGTCGTGTTCTATTTTTTTTCTTGGGTTCTTCTCTTTTGTTTGTTTGATTTCTTTTTCGTTTTGTGGAAACATTTTGGTCGGTGGGAGTAGTATTGTCGCATTTCATCTGTATTCCGGAAAGTGTTTGTAGTAAGTATTCTTGGATTTCAGGGGTTTGGATATCCAATCTCAAAGAAATTACGATTACATCATCCAATTTTGTTGTTTTCATAATGAATTCTACAGCCTCTTCCATAGAATCCCATCCCAATTCCTCCATTGTATAACCCTCCTGTAACATTTCTTCTATTGATTCTTTTGCAGTTTCCGGAGTATGTTTGTATTTATTGGAAATATATTTATGAAATTGATCGGCGTGAGAAACGGTAAAAGAATCCGGATCTAGATTTTTAGTAAGCAAAAATTCATCTAAATCTTTATTTGACGCGTGAAAATACTTGTACATTGTATAAGTTGAAATCGGATTCACCGAGTATGACATGATAGTTTTTACACTTGGTCTAACGAAACACATCAAATAAATAAAGGCGGCTCGAAGATATAAATTAAATTTCTTGCCTTCATGTTCTTGGTTTGTTTTGGATACAATTTCCATTTGATGTTTGGTTGCGTCGTAATTTCCCGAGACGCTCGATATGCATTTACCATTATAGAATAAACATAGTAAAATATCATAATTCGTTTCACTACTATATATCGCCGAATCTGGTTTGCGATATTTATATTGACTAAGTTCTAAATGATATGCTTCAGAATTGCACTTTTTATGCAAATCTTCATTTACAATTGGAAGGCCATTTCGTATCGCATTGGCTAAATGTACTTTCATCTTTTATAATATAACAGTATAGAATTTGATTGCATACAGAAAATTGATTATAACTCCAAAATATACAAAATGAGACAATAAATACCCCCAATCGACACTAATAATGTCTGGATATCTGGAACTATGGCTTGGTCCCATGTTTTCAGGAAAAACGACGCGTATTGTCCAAGCGTATAAAAAATATACGTTTATCGGGAAACGCGTGGTCGTCGTTAATTATATCGACGATAAACGCTACCATGAAACCATGTTATCTACTCATGATTGTACAATGATTCCGTGTATTCAGGTAAAACATTTGGGTGATATTGATGCCAAGGTTTTACAGGAATCCGATGTGATTTTGATCAATGAGGGCCAATTTTTCGAAGATTTATACGAAACAGTTTTGCCATTGGTCGATGATCTGGGTAAAACGGTTTATATTTGTGCGCTCGATGGCGATTTTCAACGACAAAAATTTGGACGGGTCTTGGACCTGGTTCCTCATTCGGATCGTGTGACAAAATTACGCGCACTGTGTTCGAAATGCCGTGATGGAACCGAGGCCATTTTCTCACACCGAATCACAACAGAGGCTGAACAAGTGGTCATTGGATCGGATAATTATATACCTTTATGTCGAGGATGTTATCGTTTGGCGAATTTTGTTCAAATATGATGAGGGATCGAGGAAAACCATATTGTAAAACCATATAAAATATTGTGCCTATTTTTTTCATAAAATGGCAGCTGGAAATTTTAATGATGAAACTACAAAAAAACGGGGGCGTAGAAAGAGAGTATGTCTTGATAAAGGGGATGTTTTAGTTACGGCTCCAACAGAAAACAATGTCCATGTTTCAATCGAGGAAATTACATTAATAACTGCATCACAACCGCCACCCACTTCGCAACCCACTTCGCAACCCACTTCGCAACCCACTTCGCCACCCACTTCCACTTCGCAATCGCAATCGCAATCGCAATCGCAACCCACTTCCACTTCCACTTCGCAATCGCAATCGCAACCCACTTCCACTTCCACTTCCACTTCGCAATCGCAATCGCAACCCACTTCCACTTCCACTTCCACTTCGCAATCGCAGTCGCAACCAACTTCGCAAAAACGTGGTCGAAAACCCAAGGGTGGCAAAATAACGTTTAACGAAAATCCGCAAAATAATTTGACCCCTGTTGTTGCTAATATTATTCTCCATTTAAAATGTTCCATCAAGGATGTCGAAGATTATAATACTCAACTCAATAAAATAGTTACCGATCCATTAAATTACAATTCCGAAATTCCACCCGAGATTATGACATACGATTCTTTAACAAAACAGCAATACTCTAGCTATCAACAGAATGAACAGACAACAGATTTCGCCTACCAAGATAATTTGAAAACGAATCAACCCACCAAATCCGAAACCGTTTGTAGTATTTGTAAAACGGTTGCACAAATGGAAACCGACGATGGTTTAGCAGATATTCAAGTAAAAGATGTCAATCAAAAACTCAAAAAACTCAAAATCCAATTATATAAAAACGCCATGCCAGAGAAAAAGTCGGCGTGTTTTTGGTGCACGTATGAATACGATAATCAACCCTGTTATATTCCGAAATACGAAAATGACGGATCGATTTGTGGATATGGATCCTTTTGTCGCCCCGAATGTGCCGTCGGTTTTCTAATGAAGGAAAATATTGACGATTCCACCAAATTCGAGCGATATCATTTATTGAATCAATTGTATGGTAAAATCTACGATTATAAGAATAATATTAAACCCGCACCCAATCCGCATTTTTTGTTGGATAAGTTTTATGGAAATTTATCGATCCAAGAATACCGGAAATTGTTAAGTACAAAACATATGTTATTAGTAATCGATAAACCTTTGACACGAATTTTGCCGGAATTGCACGAAGATACAGACGATTTTATTATGGGGGTTTATGGTGGAACAAAGGGGGGTGGAACCCAAGCAGGGGGAGTTTATAAAGTAAAAAGACAGAGCGAAAAACAGCCAGGGCCGAGTAAAAATAGTATTATGAAAGGTAACTTTGGATTGGCATAGGTTTTGTGTCCAGAAATAATTTTGGACACAAAATAATAAAATTGAATCGGGTTAAAGATTTGATTTGAATGATACCAAATAACAACCCACACAATAAAATAATGTCAAACGAAAGAATGTTCCGTGAAACGTATGAATATATGTTGGATGCGCCCATTTATCGGGATTTGAATTTGCGTATCCAAGAATTAGAGGCGGAAAATAAAACTTTGCGTCGGATTCTTTTGCATTTAGGGAATCAATTGCCAGATCTTCCTACATCTTCGCACGTGGCATCGTCACAATTAGAAAAAAAAGATGTATTTATCAAGGTTGAAAAGAAACCATCTGCTATGCAAATTGTATCCCCGGTATTAGAAGTTGTCGATTTAACGGAATCTGATGACGAAGCTAAACAAAACATTGTATATGAAATTATTGATGACGCACTTTCCGAAGAAATCGACGAAGTCGAAGTTGTAGAGGGTGAAGTCGAAGTTGTAGAGGGTGAAGAAGATGAGGAAGAAGTCGAAGTTGTAGAAGGTGAAGAGGAAGAGGAAGTAGTAGAAGTAGAGGGTGTAGAGGAAGAAGAAGAGGAGGGGGAAGTAGTAGAAGTAGAGGGTGTAGAGGAAGAAGAAGAGGAGGAAGAAACAGTAGAAGTAGCAGAAGAAGAAGAGGAAGTAGAAGAAGAGGAAGAAACAGTAGAAGTTGTAGAGGGTGAAGAAGAAGAGGCGGAGGAGGAGGAAGTAGCAGAAGAAGAAGAGGAGGAAGAAACAGTAGAAGTAGATGAGGAAGAGGAAGAAACAGTCGAAGTGGAAGAAGAGGAGGAAGTTGAGTATTTTGAAGTCTCTATCAAGGGTAAAAGATATTATACATCCGATCTTCAAAATGGCGAAATTTATTCCATGATCGCCGATGACGAAATTGGCGATTTAGTAGGCAGATTTATAAAGGGTGTTTCAAAATTCAATATGTAGAAAATCGAGATTTTATGTTGGAAAATCGAGATTTTATGTTGGAAAATCGAGATTTTATGTTGGAAAATCGAGATTTTATGTTAGAAAATCGAGATTTTATGTTAGAAAACGATATAATGATAATATGAATAATTAGGCAACAATGGAAACAGTAGAAAAAGACACTTTTTTTATGGATCGCGCATGTGATTTGTCAAAAATGAGCGTTCAAAAGGGGTGCGGACCATTTGGCTGTGTGATTACCGATTCAGACTATAACATAATCGCCGAAGGTCACAATCAAGTTACTGAACTCAATGATCCAACCGCTCATGCTGAAATTGTTACGATTCGCGCAGCTTGTAAAAAATTAGGTACTCACGATTTATCAAATTATCGCTTATATAGTAGTTGCGAACCCTGTCCAATGTGTCTTTCGGCCATTTATTGGGCAAGAATCACTGATATACATTATAGTAATACCCGTACGGATGCCAAAAATATCGGATTCGACGATGAATTTATTTATGACGAAATTGCAAAAGACCTTGATGATCGAAAAGTAAAACTCAAACATGTAGATTCATCCAATTCTCTCGAGAGTTTCGAAATATGGTCGAACATGAAGGAAAAAATTTTGTATTAGGTTGTAAAATTGATTTGCCTTTTTATAAATGTCTTTTAAACCAACAACCAACAACCAACAACCTTTGATTCATTCATCGACACTAATCAAAAACATGGCATCAACGTCCGAGGATAATGTCGCATTCTTGATGGAACATCGCGATTCGTTTATTCACGAATCCGAACAACTTTTGTATCAACGAGTTCTTGAACTTTGTATCGCGCAAACCTTTGCAAAAATTAGGGTCGAATCGAATGCGATCGACCGATCCCAAGATACAGAGGAAAACAAAAAATCTAAGAAAAATCGCCTCATGGGAATGGCACAATGGGGGTTGAAAATGCAAAAGGATTTAGATAATATGAAAACAGGCAAAACTTTTGACGAGACAAGTGAAACCACCCGACTCATCGTAGGTAAGGAAGTCGATAAACTTTTGAAATCATATACATTTCCAGAGATGCTGCATACGATCACTTCGCAATTGGCTGCCGCAAAAGATATTATCAATAAAAATGATCATTAATCTCTATTCGTGCATAAATATATTTATGCACGAGTCTGTTTGGATATAGGTCTCTTTCAAAGATGGTGGGCGTTTTATATCTCTATCCTTCTGGTGCCTTCGTTGCGGATACAAAAACTGAGATAGACCTTAATAATAGTAATCGGACATCGATTCTACATGAGTTTCTATAAAAAAATAACATAATAATATATATTTTACACAAATCTATAAAAAGATAAAAAGGATGGAAAATATAAATTCTCTTTTTTATGGTGGAGATATACATGAAAATGGTGCATTACGACATATATTAAGTATCGGATATGAACTGGAAACGTCGGGTATTACAAAATTGACAAAAACTAACATTCTTGAAATCGACCGACCCAAACAAAAAGGTGTAAAACGAACCGTTTTATTTAACACCGATAGTTCGACCAAAACCATTAATCTGTTCAAGTCCCCCGATTTTGAACCGGATGAGGATGATCAAGAAATGATAAATCGTTTAGAGGAGACATTCGAAGATCCCAAAGTTTTACAGACTACGCGAGCCGGAGATAAAACCCATTTTTATATCACAAACGATTTAGGAGATACCTCTTTAGGAACAGTTCTTGCATTAGAATGCACAAAAAATGAGGATAAATTTCAGAAAAATCAATTGTATCGGTTTCGCAGTGAAGACAAAAAACATGAATTTCCAATACAATTTGTTTATCATACAGAATCCGAATGTGGATCCTTTTCCAATGTCGAATGGCATTTTACTTTTTTACAACCGGAACAAAGTAACAATATAATTTTGATCACTTTGATGAAATTGGCAGAAATATTGATCCGACATTTAAAAGGTATGAAAAAAATCCAGGGAAATTTATTATTAAAAACGGGTGATGATACGGAAAAAATTGTAGGTAAGCCGAACAAACGCTCCCTTTTTCATAAACGCGGAACCAATGTTTATTATATGCAAACTCACTATTTTGAAAATATATCTAGTAAAAATAACGTAGATTACGATCGAGAACGTGAAATCACATTGGAAGATGTATGTTCTACACCACAAATGACATTCTCATGTAAAATACAACATGCATTTCCCATTATGAAGGCACTCGTGAGTGATACATTGAATTCAATACCTCAATCACATAATGCCCTAGCTATTCGAGAAAATATCGTCATTGAAGTCGAAAAATGTGTCGTCAAATTAGTGACCGCCTTTTTACGGAAACATGGTATCACTAAAAGTGATGAGAATAAAACACATATAAAGGCCTTGGCAAATTATGCCGGACTCATTTTTTACAAACTGTATATTTATTACAATAATTATTTGACCACAAACAAGGCCGATCGCAAATATTTCAAAAATTCACTCAGTTTTAATTCGCGACATTCAAATTATGAATTATATATGCATCTTAAAACTACGATCGCAGCGATATTTTCGTTGGACCCCAATGATAAAGATAGCGCCAAAAAGGTATCAGAACTGATTGCCGATTTATTTGTCCAAGATGAGATTTTAAAAGAATTTATTGTTCCGGAGGCGATTCGAAAGGGTGTGTTTAGCACGAGAAATACACTCGATATTAAAAATAAAAATTACGGAGATCCCGCCTATTCGTTGGTTTCTTATTTCGATTTTTTTGAACAACCTGTCACTACCGATGATAATCTTGATATCGACGATAATATAGTAACATATGATTGGATGGAATATAAGAAACTCGATGGTCTATCCGCCAGATTGCCGTTGAAAGACGACGTCGTTTTGATTGAATGCCGGTTTTTCAATCGTTTATTGTCAGTGTATATGTACAGTATCGACGATCCAGAATTGAAAAAACAGATGTCGGAGGGTATTTGTAATGAATTGGATATAATTTTTAAACCCAGTCTTGGTAAATTCTCTGTGCGTAATTTGAAATTATTGTTGAAATATTTGCGAAAACAGAGGTTGGTGAAGACGCCTTCTAGAAAAACGCGATCAAAGAAAGAGACACCAAATAAAACAATGCGCGCTCGGAATTCCAAATCAGTCGATCCGGAAAAATAAAATTGAAAATTTACTATGTTATTATGTTTTTAGTAAAACATAATAATAATACCCACCTAATATGCATTATGAATTACTTTTCAGATGATCTGATCAAACATATCACTGAAAAATATGAAAATCACGAAGAGAAAGTGGATGAATTATACGATCATGTAGAAGAATTGATCAATTATTATTCCTATCGAACTATATCATCCACGTATGTGGCCCAATTGTTGGCCCGCCGAAAAATAACAAAATTCGCGTTTTATTGCATGGACAATGCGACTTTCAATACGATGAGCTGTCCATCATGCCTCATTTATCACCGGTTTGTGAATCGCGAAACCAATACCATCGAATATTATATTCTCATGGTTTGTACAAAACCCCGATTCAAAAGTCTTGGATATGCATCCATGTTATTAAACGGATTTATCGAACGGGTTAAACGGGAAAATGTGGATACTGATCAAGAGATAAAAATCATTGTGAGTTCTCTCAATACAGCAGTATCATATTATGAACATTATGGTTTTACATTAACCGGAAAAACCATGTTGGAATATCCACGATTATTATTGTTTGAAAAATATGATGAAAAAAAACCGTGTTTTATTATGGAAATGATCATACAATGACACTATGATTCAATATTTGGTACTTTTCTTCGTGTAATATTATTTGGCATGTTTGGTGGCTGCACCCTTTTTGATTTTCGGTTTGGATTTGGATTACCATTTTTTACGCGTTGCGACGATTGCGGTAAAACCAATAGTTTTGCAGGAGTAAAAAATTGTGATCGGGTTGTTGATTTTGTATGCATTTGGGATTTTAACTGTTTGTATAGATTTTTTAACCGCATATTTTTATATGGACAATTGATTTGCTTTATCGAATCCTTGGTTAAAACGCCTCTGGCTAAATTGAGCGAAACATAGATTTCGGCGACTTCATCCGATACTTCTGAAAAAATATCAATGTCTTGGTCTTTATCTTGGTCTTTGTTTTTATCTTTAGCTGCGCTTTTTTTGATAATTACCACGCCAACTTCTAGTGCTTTTTGAATGTCGCTCGGGAATGTGATATTTGATGTATAATTGGGTTGTTGTTCTTTTATAAATTGTTCTTCTACATATTTTATTAGTCCGTCGGTGCCAAATAGTGTTATTGTACTCGTATAAGTATCTGGCTCTGCAAAATTCATAAAAATGGACTCTAATAAAGGATTACCCACTGAAATTGTATGCATTATATATGGATTCAATAAACGAAAAATATCTTGGAATTGTTGGAATTCATATTCAGACGTAAGTTTTGTATAAAGTTCGCTGTCAAAATATTGATTACTACTGCTAATGTTGTTTTTATTACTAATCGCTTGTTTTAATTTGCGCAGAGTCGAATACTTGGACGGATCATTCAAATAATCTATTATTTTTTCATGTAAAATCAATATTTTTAATGAATTCATCATTTTCACATAGAAACCAATTCTAAAATCCGCGGGTATAAGTTGAAATGATGTTAGACGTCTTTTTTCATATTGATAAAATTTTCGTATGATTATGTCAAATTGATCATTGTCTAATGGTGAATCAACCATTATTTCATCAATATAACCTCTAATTTTTCGAGCAAATGGGGCATATGTGCTATTTTGTGATTGTCTCGTTTTTCTATCTATATCGTTCATTTGTTGGTCTATTCTAGCTTTTAAAGCGGCAAATTGTGCTGGATTATATATATAGTCACGAAACACGTCTCTATTTGTTTCATACGTTTTTTGTAAATTTGGGATTATTTTTTGGATGTATTCCTCTATTTTTTTTTCTATCCATCGATTTATTCGTACGAGTCGTTGGAATAATATTTGATATTGTGGATTGTTTAAAATATCGTTTAACCAGATCGATTTTGTAACCGTATATGTAGTTCCACCAATGACTATATAAGACATTTTATATGGATTGGTACTTAATGCATTTTTAATAAAATCCGGAAGAATAAATACTGACTGTGTAACGGCGGAATTTTGCCGTAAAATAAATTCATCAAAACTTGTGGTTATAGATTGCGATTGGGATGACATAAATGTACTCGGGAATAGTGTCTGTAACATAATCATAATATTATGATTCGCATTCGCATGTTTTTGTGTTTCGTCTATTGTTTCGGTATTCGGGCTCAATATTCGTTTAAATAATGCGAGATCGAAAAAACATCGGCGACGGTTTTCGATTGAAAGTTCGTTTATCTTGGACAATTCATATTTGTTCTCATCCGTAAAATATGGTTTTGCATCGGGTTTTATTTTGTCGGAATCGGTTTCGTCATCGTCGGTTATAGAATCGGATGCATCACCCTTATTTTGTTCGCCCGTATTCGTGGGCGGATGCCATAATGTTTGATAGGTTAATGGAAAAGGCCGATTACCCGGAATATTCGTATTTATATATAAGTTTAATCGTTTGATATCTGTTCCTAAATTCATTCTTATAGTAGGCTGATATAAGATCTTTTGATGTTGGTTCATCTAATATCAAATCAACATCAAAAATTATTGTATATTGTAAAATCCTTCGTAGGCTGTTCCATTGCCATACATGAGGTGTGCATTTTGTTTCTTGGCCTTTTCTAAAACTTCTTTTGCCTGTTTGATTTCTTCATGTGACAATTTATTATTTGACGGATCTTTTACGATACTGCCACTGGGTGGGGGGGTGGTAGTTGTTAGTATTGTAGATCCACTTGCATCCATAGGTGCTGCATCCAATAGTTGTATATGATAGTCGGTAAAATGAGTGGGGAGAACGCAGAATCGACTTTCTTCGTTGAACAAGAAATCGATACAAACAATAAAAACAATGCTAAAGATCAGGGCGATATAAATATCACGCGTTCCCATCCAAGTAATGGCGAAAATGAGGATTTGACGACTAAAGGTGAATTTTAAGTAGCTTTCCATGGTTTTACTCAATTTGATATTGACAAATCTGGACGCAATATTGAGTACGATAATCATCAAACCTGCGAAAAATTTGCTACTATTGAGGGCATAGATTTGTCGATGGAGATATTCGAAAAAATTTACGATGGAATGTTCAAATCTGCTGGGTTTCGATCTTTTAGATTTCGTGGATGGCATCTATGTATATTAGGGTTTGGTACCTAGTTATAATCCATGGAGAAATTGTTTTATTTTATAGATTTTATCGGTTTTCTAAATGTCACTGTTTTCTTTTGGCGCCTTTTTGTGCGATGAGAATATTTCCTCGTTTTTCCGCCTCTATATGAAAATCGCGTAAATATTCCGGTGTTGTTTTTGATCGCTTGATTTAATGTACGTTGCATATTTTCTTGGTTTCCATCCGGATATGGAATACCCTTATCGTTTGGCTGTAAAATAATTTGTAGAGGCTGTTCTCTCGTCTTTGATTTACACCATTGCACATTTAAAACGCCCATTATTTATAAGAACCTATAGTTCCAATTCTACGACAATGAGGACATTCACAATATCGTTTTTCACCTCTATATATTTCCTCACATAAATCGTGCATTATAATATTACATCTAATACATTTGCTCCATTTTTGAGTGTTAATATTTTCCCAACAAATTAAACATGTTTTAAATTCGTTTATGTTTTTTTTACTATTTACGATATTTATCATCTTTTCAATCAGTACTATTTATAATAAAATAATTATAAATAGAATCAATTTTTATCGGCATTTTAAATGTGCAATGGTGTAAGGTCTATCCGTGTTTTTGTATCCGCAAACTAAATATGTGTATGGATACAAAAATGTGGATTGCCTATATCCAAACAGACTCGTGCATAAATTTATTTATGCACGAATAGAGATTAATGTTACCCAAATTTAGCGCTTTATCGCTGGCGGGTTTCATTTTAGCGCTATATAAATCTTTGACTGATATTTCAATAGGTCTATCCTCATTTTCATATGTCAAAACGGGGTTTTCATCGTCATCGTATAAAATAAATTTGATTTTGCATTCGACTTCTCTTGTGGGAACAAGCGAATTTGTTATCGTTGATTTTCTTGAAAATATTCCTATATTGGGGGTGGGGGATTGCCAACCAGAATGTTTTATTGTACCATGTTCTTGATGCCATAAAAGGTTTTGTTTTTTCGGAGTTTCAGATAGAAATAGGGGTTGTGACAGTGATTGTGATCGTTTAGGTGGGTTGATGGACGAATCTACTTTAGCCCATTCAGGCAAGTCGTCGTCGTTGAGTTCCGTCCATCGATTGTTAGGACCGTCCCATTTTGCTTGGATCAATCTATTATTTTTATTGAAAATGTGATTTGACCATTTTTTCTATCTTTATTTCCGGGTATTTTATCACTATTCTCCCATTTAGGTGCTGCATTTAAGGTCTATCTGCGGTTTTGTAGCCAATTGGCTACAAAACCGTGGATAGCCTATATCCAAACAGACTCGTTGATAAATATATTTATCCACGAATAGAGATTAATTGTTGAATATATTCTTTCGATTTTGGGTTTGAATTTTCAGAATCTTCCCACCATTTTTGTTCCGTCATAATATTATTTTATAAAAATTAAAAATTCTATAAAATAATAAGATAAAATATTATACCAATGCAAAGGGTTGTGAAATGACCCCGGTCGATGCAAAAGGTTTCGTCGAGTTATCACTAAACCAAGTATTCCAAACGTTGTGCGTCCATTCATCAGACAATTTTGGATAAACAATATCCTGATGAACAGCCAATTTATGATCCATTAATCCGACGGGTTCTTGGTGAGAATATACGGAAACCACGACGGGATCTCTTGTCGATGCAATGAGAGGTGCGGGCATCTGTATCTGTATCTGAGACCCTTCCATAGCTTCATATGAAGTCACTCCAGTAAAATTTTCATTAAAACCCTCAACCAAATCCATCTGGTAATAAAAAATCACAAAAATAACAAAAACGATTCCATAGAAAATGTCTAAACTAGTGTAAAATAAAATCAAACAAACCGCAATAAAACGCCCCATCGGTTCAATACTTAGCGCAAGCATTTTATCAGGATACGCAAAATACATATAAAACAAAACAATCGGTATGATTTGAGCTAAACATGTTGTTGTTTTTTCCATTCCTCTATAATTCGTCATATTTTTTATAATACAATAATCGAATCGATACCCTACTTATAATTTACTGAGGGATAAATCTTTAGCCAAGAAACTCGAAAAATTATCTGCCCATTTTTTAAGTATTGATTCTATATTTCATTTTATCATTTTACCATTTTTACTATTTTCATAAATGTCATTATTAGCATCGGCATCCCCATGGACAAATGATGATTCAAATAATAATCAAAAGAAACGTATTCCAACATTACGAAAACCCGGGCAAAAACCGCAACAAGAACCAAATCAACAGCCGATTCAACCTTCAAATCAGTACCAGTCGATAAATCAAAGCGATGAATTGATACTAAATGTAGAAGAACAACAAAATGCCCAATCGGAACGCAATGAACGTGTCAATCAATTAATCAACCAATTATCTCTACAAAACGACGGAAATAAATTGGCTGATTTTCAACCTTTAACACACCCCGCCATTCAAAAACGCACGGATAGTAGAGATAGCCATTCAGTCGCAGATGAAATACAGCAAAACTTGTCACTTATTCAGACACAAATGCATCACCAAATGCCTCAGTCGGCAACGAAGCCGGGTCCAGGATCCTCCCATTTTTCAGCCGCCACTCAGGATTTAGGCATTTTACAAACGCATACCAATCCCTATAGTAATTATCGTAATGTGTATGACGCAGCTAGTAACGGTACCATGCATAACTTGATGACAACCACTGCATTACCGAGTGGAAATATGGGCCACCACAATAACCGTTTATACGACGATAAACTCATGGAGAAAATCAATTACATGATTCATATGCTCGAACAACAGCATAATGAGAAGACGAGCAATATAACAGAAGAATTTGTGCTCTACACTTTTCTAGGTGTTTTTATTATATTTATAGTCGATTCCTTTGCTAGAGCTGGAAAATATGTTAGGTAATTACATTATCAAAAAACATTCATTCCGAGCCAGTGGCATTTTTGGAACCACCATATTATAAATATAATAAGCCGCAGTTGTAACTGCCAATGGAGTGTATTTTTGTCTCCATTTTTCCAAGATGATGGCATTGTGACCTAAATCGGTAAAACGAGCGTATTGGAACGATGTCCCTTTTTGTCCGCCAGATCCGAGGATTTGATACAAAGTTTCCAAAAATCCCGCGAAAAATACGTCGTTTGTGCATTCCACATTTAGGGACCATGCGAATTCTATTGTCCCGCGACCTCCGGGCTCACCCTCATCATACGATGCGATGTCATAAATTGTCTTGGTATCTCGCAAAACATAGATTCCAAGAATTTCATCCCGGCGTTTGATTGCGTAAATATACAAAAGGGATTGTTTAACACATTCTGCTAAATTGGCTATTTCGGGGAATATCTGGATGGATCCATATCCAGATCCGGATCTCATGAGTTCCACCATTTCGCGTGGATTAAGTTTTGTAACAACTATATGTGGCGGCATTTTGGGGGGTCGAATCGCATATAATTGAAAAACAGATACCACGTATTCGACCAGTGGGACAACACCCTCGCAAAGGGACCCCTCTTTATGGAAAATCGATACTGTTGCGGTTCTTTGTCCAAGATCTTGGTTATATTGATGTGTTTGAATCAAATTCCTCGTTACATTGGATTTCAAAAAACGGTTTTTCTGGTCTCGCCCAAATTGATCGCGATGGACACAAATATGGTCCCAAAAAAACACGGGTTCATCGATCTTTGATCCTAAATAATACATTTGAACCGATTTTGATGTCATGCATCCAAGAATTGAACCATCGAGTGAATCTCTGTAAATACTAATATAGGAAGAACATGCTACCACCCTAGTATTCAAATCGGTCTTGGACAAAGTATAAAGTATATCGGGCTGTCGATTATAATGACACTGAAGTAAATCCACCACGGAGTCCAAGATTTCATCCGATCCAGATACCTCACCAAAAGGCACCGTGACTATATTCGCCCCATTCAAATATTTTGATCCTAACCCTGAATCGCGGACAAATTTTTGCCGGATTTTTTGTGGCGATGTCATCCAAAAATTCACCGCAAGATACCGAAACCAATCATATGTGTGATAAATCGACTGAATCGACCAAAAAGGGTATTTGAACCGGAAATAACTGATTATGATAACCATCGCAAACAACACAATCAAATAAAAATAATAATAGACGAAAAATGCAACCCCAATGGCCCCGTCCAAAATAAATGTTTTACACGATTCCGCAGCCATTTGGACGAAGTCTTTGAACCACCACCAAAACTGATTCCAAGATGATATCATATTGCGCAGGCAACCATATGATATCATATACAAAAATATTACCATTTATACCCGATCAAATCATGCGCTCTCTGAAAAACATACAAATATTGATGAGGATCCCTTTGCATTTTGGCTAAACCTTTTTGTACAAAACCTCGCGCACCCAAAGCGGCGATAATTTGATCCGTGGGATCCAAATACAGCGTTTTTTCTTGTTGTCGAACATTTTGGGTCAATTCATCCGTGAATGTCTCTCTCAATAATGCCGACGACGTGGCCGGTGTAAATGTATAAGACCCTTCATATTGATAATCGATGAAATCGATGATTGTATCGGTGATCCGTTTCTTGGAATACTTCTGGGGATTGTCCAAGATGGCCGGTTTTCCACCTGGAATAATTGTATCGAATTTAGTGGGATCTACAATGTGTAAAACCAAATACCCACCCGGATGTAGCCATTGATGCGCATTCTGGAAAAACGCCATTTTATCCGCAGGTCGCATTTCATAGAGTGTAAATCCCAAACACAAAACGTGGGAGAACGATCCAGCCTCATAGGTTAGAGGGACATTGGCATCGCCACATTTGAATTGACAATCGGGATAATGGTCCGATGCATGTTTAATCATGGCCTCCGATCGATCGATTCCGAATGCTAAATATCCTTTTTGCTGTAAATGACCCACGGTATGTCCTGTTCCACTACCGACGTCCAAGAATACACTCCCCTTCCCAGCCTGGGTGATTTCGACGATTTGATCTACTTGGTCAGCGACATCAACATTAGGAAGAAAAAGCCGGTCATAGATTTCGATGTAAAAATCGTCGTATATTTGACCATCTTTTTTATAAATATACCGACTATCTTGGACAAAGCCTTCGTAATAGGAGGACAGGTTTTGCTTTTTGAACCATAGTATGATGATCAAGATAATACCTAAAACAATCAATGTATTTAACCAATCTGAAAACAATGTCATTTCACTATTATATGGCGGTAAAAAATTATTGGCCACGTAATTGTGTGCGCGTATTATTGTGGAAAGTGTCACTGCCAATTTTTGGATGAGCCGTCAAATTGGGGTGACAATATTGATTGGGCTGATATTCGTCAAATAATAACGGGTAGGGTTGGGCTTCGGGAGCAGAAGGGACGGGGATCGTGACATTGTAGAGATCGCTTCTCGAAGAAGGGACATAGACACCTTGATCCGCCCCCCTCTGAAGTGCAAAATATTGGTTTCGCAATTGGCTTTCGTCATTCACGTGATTGATAAACCCCGAGACGGGGCCACGCATTTGGACGGGGGGTGTGAAATTGGTTTCGAGTGAATAATTATAGTTTGGCTGGATGGCGACGGAAGATGGGGGGCGATTGTCCAAGATGGGAAAAAGAGAATATTTCGTTAAAACGGGACGGGGATCGAAATTGGGGGGAAGAGGTTTGTCGGATTGATTTCGAGAGAGAATACGGGAATTGATTTCACATTGGCGATCATATTGTCCATATTCTACTCCATTGACTAAACCGGGGATTGATGATGTCGTTGAATCATATTGGCTCATTTTATACCTTATATTATTATGAGAGAAAAGAGGATAAAGCTATCTATATATTATATTTAACTGGTATTCACACCCCCCTTTAAAATAATGGTAAAAATTTGCACCGATAAATATTCTCCCTTGAATGAAGCAAAATATGCGGATCATTTTGCTTCTTTTTCATTTCCATTGAGCGATTTTCAAAAATATGCGATCGAGGCTATTGTAGAAGGCCATCATGCACTAGTAACGGCTCATACGGGTTCAGGAAAAACCTTGCCGGCTGAGTTCGCGATTCAGCATTTTGTAGCTAAAGGACGCAAGGTCATTTATACCAGTCCGATTAAGGCATTGTCGAACCAAAAATATGCTGACCTTTCTGCAAAATATCCTCATATTCAATTTGGATTGATGACGGGTGATATTAAAACCAATCCGGATGCGGATGTATTGATTATGACGACGGAGATTTTGATGAATGCGCTTTTTTTAAATCATACCGGTGGCAATGTAGAACCGTCGGTTTCACCGTCGGCTTTGCATTTTCAGATTGATATTGCGACTGAATTGGCGTGTGTTGTCTTTGATGAATGTCATTATATTAATGATTTGGAGAGGGGGCAGGTTTGGGAGAAATCCATTTTGATGTTGCCTGAAAATGTACAGATGGTTTTGCTTTCGGCGACGATAGATAATCCGGAGGGATTTGCGCAATGGGTTGAATCGCGTAGTGATTCAGTAGAATCGCGCAGCGATTCAGTAAAACCACAAGGTGGTTTAGAATCACGTAGCGATTCAGTAAAACCACAAGGTGGTTTAGAATCACGTAGCGATTCAGTAAAACCACAAGGTGGTTTAGAATCACGTAGTGATTATGCAGTAAAACCACAAGATGAAACTAAAAAACAGGTATATTTGGCATCAACAAATCATCGTGTGGTCCCTCTCAGTCATTATGGATATTTGACCATTCCAGAATCTTCTATCAAATTGTTCAAAGAGAAGGCTATCAAAGGCGTCCCCACAAAAGAGCCTCTTTTAGAAAAAGAAATACGCGATACCATCCATTCACTCATCCCCCTTCAAAATGATAAAGGCACATTCAACGACCAAGGATATAAAACTCTTGCCAAAATGACCAAATTATTCGAAACCAAGCAAATTCGCACCCATCGAAAACACGTGCTCAACGATCTCTCCCTATTTTTGAGGGATAAGGAAATGCTCCCTGCTATTGCCTTTGTTTTTTCCAGAAAACAAGTCGAACAATGTGCCGCCGAAATAACTGTCCCCCTCTTGGAAGACGATAGTAAAATCCCTTATATCGTGGCGCGCGAATGCCAACAAATTCTGAGAAAACTTCCCAATTTCCAAGAATACTTGGAACTCCCAGAATATCAGACCCTTGTCAAACTTCTGGAAAAGGGGATCGGTATTCATCATTCGGGAATGATTCCCATTCTGCGCGAAATTGTGGAAATCATGATCTCGAAAAAGGCGATCAAACTCTTGTTCGCCACCGAATCATTCGCCATCGGCCTCGATTGCCCCATTAAAACGACCGTTTTTACGGGTCTCACCAAATTTGACGGTAATTTTCAGCGTCTCCTGTATTCCCATGAATATACCCAAATGGCCGGTCGTGCTGGACGTCGTGGAATTGATACTATTGGCTATGTGGTTCATTGTAATAACCTGTTTAGCCTACCTACCGCAACAGAATACAAAACCATGCTCCAAGGAAAACCTCAGACTTTGGAATCGAAATTCCGGATTTCGTATTCACTTATTCTGAATCTCATCAAGAACGGAAAGGGTCGTGTCCAAGATTTTGTACAATTTGTGGAAAAAAGTATGATCCGAGGAGAATTGGAACGAGAAATGGAAGGTATGGTGAAAGGGGGCGCCGAACTCTCTGCAAAATATGAATCATCCAAAGCCGCATTGGAAACGGGCTTGAGAACACCTCTCGAAATTTGTCGGAAATATATGACCGCCGAAGAAGGCGTACAAAATTCGGTCAATAAAAAGCGAAAAGAATTTGAACGAACTCTCGCCGTCATTCGTGACGAATATAAATGGGTCCAAGAAGATGTCAAACGCGTTTTATCCGTTTTTTCCATGGAATCCGAAATCGCGGATTATCGGGATCGCCAAGAATTTTACCAAAACTATATCGGATCCCATATTAAAAAAATATGTACGGTTTTACAGGAACGAGGGTTTATTCAATTGATGGATGGCGGTTACAGTGAGGATTGGTCTTTTACACCATTGGGCAATGTAGCGAGTGGTTTGGCCGAAATTCATCCACTGATTTTGTCCCAGTTTTTGGTGAAATGGAATTGGATGGCCGATTTTTCACCCATACAAATGGTCGGTGTATTCGCATGTTTTACCAACGTAAATGTCGTCGAAGAAGAACGCCGGTCTTTTCCATCATCGGACGACACCTTTGTGAAATCCCGTATCCAAGAAATTTACGAGGCGTATATTAACTACGATGATCTCGAACAAGTTCGCGATATGAGCACGGGAATTGATTATAAGGGGGCTCTCACATTCGATATGACAGATTTTGCCATGGAATGGTGCGATTGTTCCGACGAAATGGATTGTAAAAGATTTATTCAATGCCGTGTCGCGGAAAAGGGAATTTCGATCGGGGATTTTACCAAGGCTATGTTGAAAATATCGACCATTGTGAAAGAATTGACGGCCATTGCGGAGGCTCAAGGTGAGGTCGATTTCGCCTTTCGATTGGGGCAAATCG
>Ga0114979_10000372_pt1 | contig 29665 bp, 27 predicted proteins | sample S_140625_EF_Meta_FD_87315 | JGI IMG/M metagenome (GOLD analysis project Ga0114979, IMG submission 87315) | Freshwater microbial communities from Lake Simoncouche, Canada to study carbon cycling - S_140625_EF_MetaG | ecosystem: Environmental > Aquatic > Freshwater > Lake | place: Lake...
AGCTGCTGCTGGAGCTGCTGCCTTCTTGCGACGCTTCTTTGGTGCTGCTTTCTTAGCTGCGGCCACGTACTTCTCCTATCGGAATGGTTCGGATCCGTCACCCAAACCTGTTCGTGGATAAGTCTGACGGATATATCAAAATATTGCTAGTACATAGTGCGAAAAAACGCAGTGCGTGTCGCAATTTATTTTTTAACTATTTTGTGCATTTGCGAAAAATTTAACGGTTTTGATTACCTAAACTGCGAAATATTTGATGATAATTTCGCCGAAAATTCGCCCCAAACTCTCAATTTTGGCAATCACTTTTCCAAATCGGGGCGATTTTCTGGCGAATTTTCACTCTCGGCGCGAAATTTGCGCATGGCAACGGCATATTCGTTGGTTGCGACATCATATTTTCGCAATTTCGGCAGGAATAGCGCCAAAATCGCCACCGAAAGCACGCATAAAACCCCGCCAAAAGTTACTGAGAAGTTAAGGCTAGTAACCGCCGCCATTGATGCCGCGCGCATCTGTCCGGCCAGTGGTCCAACTGAATACGAAAGTAGTTCGATACCTGCAAGGCGCCCGCGAAGATCATCGGGGATGGTCTGGTTCCAAATAATTCCTCGGAAAAGGGCGCTCACCATATCTGCCGCCCCAGCGGCGGTGAGAAATACGAGAACTAAAATTAGCGAGTTAGAAATTCCGGCCAAGGCGATCGCTGCCCCCCAACCGATCGCCGCCAAAATTACCGCCCGACCATGGAATCGATATCGCTTGGTCCATCCACTGGTCAGAGTTACTGCAACCGACCCAACAGTTCCGGCGGCATAGAGAAAACCGAGGGCCCAAGGTGTGCCGAGTTGATCTGCCCAGAATGGAATTAACGCAGTTGGCATTGCAAAGAACATTGCTGCTAAATCAACGAGATAAGTTCCACGTAAATCTTGGCGACCAAATCCATAGCGCACACCTTCTAATAACCCTGCCAGAGATGGCTTTTCGGCCTGTGGGTTAGCCGGCACATTTCTGACTCGCGTCAAAAAAGCGAGCGAAATTAAGAAGGTGGCGATATCTGCGATGTAACCAATGGAGATTGAGAAAGTGGAAATTAATATTCCACCAATTGTTGGTCCGATGATGACACCGAGTTGCCAACGAAGTGACATCAACGCACTTGCCGCAGGAAGATCGGCATGCCCAACCAGTCGCGGCAAGATGGCATCGGCACTTGGACGTTGCAGACCATTGACCGCCGCAAATAGCCCGATGACTACATAGATAAGAATTAGATTGGGGTTGGGTGCAAGTGAGTTGACCAGGAGTATGGCGACCAAAACGAGGGAGGCAAACTCGGTGGCCCAGACCATTTTTTTGCGGTCGACATAATCGGCCAGAACACCGCCATATAAACCAAAGAGAATCAGCGGAACAATTTCAACGACCCCAGATAGCCCAACTGCGATGTAAGAGTTGGTCATCTCCTTGATCTGGAACGGTACTGCGACGTATGTAATCATTGATCCCAGGTATGTGATCAGCCCAGAGGCCCATAAATTTCTAAAATCTGGGTATTTAGTGAGCGGCGTCAGATCTATTGCAAAGCGAGCTCGCTTACTTTCTGGGGCAGATTCAGACACGTCGCTTAGTTAAAGGTATTTTCGGCCCCAGGGAAAGTTCCACCACGCACATCGGCAGCAAATTCTTGCGCCGCACCCGAGATCTCTTGGCGCAAGTTGCGATATGCCTTGGCCAACTTTGGCGGCCTGGCAGTTAACCCAACTAAATCTGTCCAGACCAAAATCTGTGCATCGCAGTTAACTCCCGCCCCAATTCCAACTGTCGGAATAGATAGCGCAGCCGTAATTCGCGCGGCAAGTTCGGCAGGAACTAACTCCAAAACAATTGCGAAGGCCCCGGCCTTCTCCAAGGCGAGCGCTGCTTCCAAAATCGCATCGCCATCTTGGCGACCCTGCACTCGATAGCCACCGAGTTGATGAAGTGATTGTGGAGTAAGGCCTAAGTGGCCCATCACTGGGATTCCGGCAGCGGTTAATTTTTCAATGGTTTCGATATGTGCGCCTTCTAACTTCACTGCCATCGCACCGGCTTCTTTAAAGAAGCGAGTTGAAGTGGCGAGGGCTTGTTCGGCTGAAGTCTCGTATGAACCAAAGGGAAGATCTGCAATCACCATGGCGCGCTTTGAGGCGCGAACAACGGCGCGGGTTAGCGGGATTAATTCATCGACAGTTACCGCAATCGTATTTTCGCCGCCGAGAAAGTTATTGCCGGCGCTATCGCCAACTAAGAGCACAGGGATTCCGGCTTGATCAAAAATCTCAGCGGTCATCTGCTCGTAAGAAGTCAGCGCCGCCCATTTTTCGCCAGCGACCTTGGCCGCTTTGAGATCGACAATGGTGACGCGGCGATGGGATGCACCGCCATAAAGGGTCGTTGTAGTCCCAGGCTTTGATGTCATTGCTTCCTCCAGCCTCGAAGCTTCGCGAGAAGTCTCCGGGTATTTTCGTGAGGGTACGGGAGTACAGCGTATTCCATTACTCTTGAAGTATGAAGTTGCGAGTAGCGCTCGCCCAGGTCAACCCAACAGTAGGTGACCTGGTTGCCAACGCTGCCTTGGTGCGCACCAGTTTCGAGACCGCACAAGATGCGGGCGCACATATTGTCGTCTTTCCCGAGATGGTTTTAACGGGATATCCAGTAGAAGATTTAGCGCTGCGCCCCTCCTTTCAATTGGCTAGTCAGCGAGCGCTTGCCGAACTTGCCAAGACTTTGACCGGCAAGACCGTGGCAATTGTTGGTTATCTAGATCAAGTAAATGGTGCGCCTCAAAATATGGTTGCGGTCATTAGCGATGGCATCGTTGCCGCGCGTTATGCCAAATGCCACCTGCCGAATTACGGAGTCTTTGATGAGTTCCGCAACTTTGTGCCAGGTGATCAAACCTTGGTGGTGCGCATTCATGGAGTTGATGTCGGGATTGCAATTTGTGAGGACCTTTGGATCGATGGGGGAATTACCTCAGAACTTGCGGCACGTACACCAGGGCTAGTTATAGTTCCCAATGGTTCTCCCTATGAACGTGCTAAAGATGATGTGCGCCTGGCTTTGGTAACCAAGCGCGCTCGCCAAGCAGGTGCGCCACTTGTCTATGTAAATATGACCGGTGGCCAAGATGATCTGGTCTTTGATGGTGACAGCATTGTCGTTGGTGCAGATGGCTCAGTAATTGCGCGCGCTCCTCAGTTTGAAGATGGCATAGCCGTTGTCGATATCGATGTTGCAACTAAGACAAGTTCTCCAGATGTCGTTATCTCCGAAGATGAAGTCAGCGTTGATCGCGCTTTGATTCCCGGCATTGCAGTCCGCCTAGATGACCGCGAAGAAATTTGGCAGGCGCTAGTTGTGGGATTGCGTGACTATGTTGAGAAGAACGGCTTCAGAAGCGTTGTTCTTGGTTTATCTGGTGGAATTGATTCTGCGCTAGTTGCTGCAATTGCCATCGATGCCCTAGGTGCTAAGCGAGTAAATGGCGTTGCTATGCCAAGTAAATATTCTTCTGATCATTCAATATCTGATGCGCAGGCTTTGGCCGATGCCACCGGCATACATTTTCGCACCGTGGCAATTGCCCCGATGGTTGATGCCTATATGAACAACTTAACTTTGAAGGGGTTGGCAGAAGAGAATCTGCAGGCGCGTGTGCGCGGCACAACGCTGATGGGAATCTCAAATCAAGAAGGCCACTTAGTTTTAGCAACCGGCAATAAATCAGAGCTGGCAGTTGGTTATTCAACACTTTATGGCGATGCCGTTGGTGGCTTTGCGCCGATTAAAGATATTTATAAGACCGATGTTTGGGCGCTGGCGCACTGGCGAAATGAAGTTGCCGGCAAGCGCGGTGAGGCTGCGCCGATTCCGGTTAATTCAATTGCAAAAGAGCCGAGCGCGGAACTGCGTCCCGATCAGAAAGATTCGGATTCACTTCCCGATTACTTATTACTCGATCGCGTATTGACGGCCTATGTAGATGATGATCAAGGATCGGCAGCGCTAATTGCGGCGGGTTTTGATGAAGCTTTGGTACGCCGGGTTATCGCAATGGTGGACAAGGCGGAATTTAAGCGCCGCCAATACCCTCCTGGCACAAAGGTTTCCAAGCGGGCATTCGGTAAAGATCGCCGCTTGCCAATGACCAATTTGTGGAGCGAGTAGGTTCGTAACACAGCCGTAACTTGGCCTTGGCAAGATGTGGGCTATGTCCGACAACACTTCCCAAAATGATTCACAGATGAGTAAGCAGCAAGAGTTTGTGCTGCGCACAATCGAAGAGCGCAACATTCGCTTTATCCGTTTGTGGTTTACCGATGTCTTGGGTTATCTCAAATCAGTTGCGATCGCACCCGCCGAACTCGCAAACGCCTTTGATGAAGGTATCGGCTTTGATGGTTCGGCGATTGAAGGATTTGCGCGCGTTACTGAATCAGATATGTTGGCAAAGCCAGATCCCGCAACATTTTCCATCTTGCCTTGGCGCACTGAATCACCAGGTGCGGCTCGTATGTTCTGCGATATCACCATGCCAGATGGATCGCCTTCGCACGCTGATCCACGAAATGTACTTCGCCGCACTTTAAATAAAGCAGCACAGATGGGTTACACCTGTTACACCCACCCGGAAATTGAATTCTTCTTATTTAAATCGGCGCCCGTAAAAGGTGAGCAACCAATCCCAGTTGATCAAGGCGGATATTTCGATCACACACCAGCGGTTGTGGGCCATGATTTTCGTCGCCAAGCGATCACCATTTTGGAAGCGATGGGAATCTCAGTTGAATTTAGCCATCACGAAGGCGCACCTGGTCAGCAAGAAATTGATCTGCGCTACGCCGATGCGTTAAGCACCGCAGATAACATCATGACTTTCCGCCACGTAATCAAAGAAGTAGCGCTGGAACAAGGTTTTTACGCCTCATTTATGCCAAAGCCATTTACCGATCATCCGGGCAGTGGAATGCATACCCACGTTTCGCTCTTTGAAGGTGAGAAGAATGCTTTCTATGATGCCTCAGCTGAATTTAATTTATCGAAAGTCGCGCGTTCATTTATTGCAGGCATCTTGAAGCACTCATCTGAAATTACTGCCGTCACAAATCAATGGGTCAACTCTTATAAGCGTTTACAAGGTGGGGGAGAAGCGCCAGCGCTGATCAATTGGGGTCACAACAATCGCAGCGCCTTGGTGCGTATCCCGATGTATAAACCTAATAAAGAGAATTCAACTCGCATTGAATTTCGTTCTCCGGATTCAGCTTGCAACCCTTACTTGGCCTATGCGGTTATGTTAGCTGCCGGCCTAAAAGGTATTGAAGAAAAGTATGAATTAGTTGATAACGCCGCAGCTCCTGAGCCCTTGCCGGCCAACCTCAATGAGGCGATTGCAGTTATGGAGAAGAGTGAACTAGTTCGCGAAACTTTGGGCGAGCACGTCTTTGAATATGTTCTGCGAAATAAGCGCGCCGAATGGCAGGATTACCGCCGCCAGGTCAGCGCATACGAGCTAGATAGATATTTACCCGCTCTGTAATCGCGCTTTAACGCTCCAAATTCAACTTTGGCTGTTACTTTATTGGTATGGCTAAAGAGATTACAGATCACGGACTGCGCCGCATCAACTTAATCGCAGGCGTTCTTCACTTAGGACAGATGGTGGCAGTTCTTGCACTCTCATCAGATTTCACGCTACCAATCACCGCACGATACATGTCTGGTCCTCCCGGAAGCACCTATGGCGATCTAATAGTCTTATTCGACGCACCACTTGCAATAGGTGTCGCGATCTTCTTGGGACTTTCATCCCTTGCCCACTTTATAGTCGTTAGCCCTAAATTCTTTCCGCGATATATCGCAGGACTTGCCGCCCACCGCAATTTCTTCCGCTGGGTTGAATATTCTATTTCGTCTTCGGTAATGATTGTCCTGATTGCACAAGTAACCGGAATTTCAGATATCACAGCGCTGATCTCAATCTTTGGAGTAAACGCTTCCATGATTTTATTTGGCTGGCTCCAAGAAAAATATGAAGAGCCTGGAAATGGTGGCTGGGTGCCATTTATCTTTGGCTGCATCGCCGGCATAGTTCCGTGGCTTGCACTTGTCTTCTATGTCTTCGCAATTGGTGGAGCCGGCGAAAATAAAGCGCCTACTTTCGTCTATTTCATCGTCTTTACAATTTTCGTACTATTTAACTCATTCGCACTCGTGCAATTTCTGCAATACAAGAAGATCGGCAAATGGTCTGATTACTTACGTGGAGAGCGCACTTATATAACACTATCCCTCGTTGCTAAATCACTCCTTGCTTGGCAGATATTCGCCAATACACTTATTCCAACATAAGGATTTTATAAAACTTTTATTGGAGGATAAGTGGCACTTCGTTGGGGTTATTTAGGAGCAGGCGGAATCGCTGACATTATCGCGACTGACTTTGGTCACGCAGGTTTAAAGATCCAAGCTGTTGCTACGCGCGATATGGCGCGAACCAACGCTTTTGCCGACAAATTCAATATCCCCAATCGCCATCCTGATTACGCAGCGCTGGTAGCAGATCCTGAGGTAGATGTAATTTATATATCAACGGTCCAGACTTTGCACCGCGACCACGCTCTGCTGGCGATAGAAGCAGGAAAGCATGTACTGCTAGAAAAACCATTTACTATGAACGCAGCCGACGCCCACGAAATTTATGCTGCCGCTAAACGGAAAAATGTATTTGTGATGGAAGCGATGTGGACGCGTTTCCTGCCCACAATGGTGGCGGTATTTTCAGCCATTGAAGCCGGCGAAATCGGTACACCACATTTTGTTTACGCCGATCACAGCCAGTACTTGCCTATCGAGAGAGCGCCCCGTCTTTGGAACCGCGAGCAAGGTGGCGGTGCGCATTACGACTTGGGTATTTATCCGATGCATATGGCAATTCGCACACTTGGAATTCCGGATTCTGTCAGTGGAAAATCAGTAATGACAGATACCGGTGTTGATTCTTCAACTGCTGCGGTTTTGCAATATAACAACGGAAGCCTGGCGTTAATTAATTCGAGTATGACTATGGCCGGAACGATAACTGCAGCGATACACGGCACAAAAGGTCGTATTGATATTGATGGCTGGTTCTTTGAACAGACCACATTTAGCATTTATGACAACCAACATAAATTGGTTCGCAAGTATGAAGAGAAGATAAATGGACGCGGGATGCAATACCAAGCAATTCACGTTGAAGAGTGCATCGCTAAAGGACTGACTGAAAGTCCGATCTTGAGCCTTGCTGAAACTGTGAAAATTATGGAAGTAATGGAGCAGATTCACGTCTTTTAACCGCACTTGCTCGGAAGCAGCGCTGCGCGTTACTATTTCACCATGTCGTTAACCGTGACACTTCGCAGCCTCCTCCTTCGCTGCCGTGGCGGGGCCAAGTAAGCCGGTCCCCTCGCCGCGGGGTTTGTCGCACCGGTAAAACCCGACAAAACCCCAAAAATTAGGAGCTGAAGTAAATGTCACAAGAAAAGAATTTCCCTAATCAAAAAAGTTCTGCGATGCCGGTGCATCGCTATTCATCTTTTATTCCAGTAGATCTAAAAGATCGCACCTGGCCAACTAAGCAGATGACCAATGCGCCACAATGGTGCTCTGTTGATCTGCGTGATGGCAATCAAGCGCTGATCGATCCGATGGATACCCCACGCAAATTAGCGATCTTTAAGCTCTTAGTTGAGATGGGTTACAAAGAGATTGAAGTTGGCTTTCCTTCAGCATCCCAGACAGATTTCGATTTTGTTCGTAAAATCATTGATGAGGACATGATTCCGGATGATGTAATCATTCAGGTATTGACCCAAGCGCGCGAACCTTTAATTCGCCGTACCTACGAAGCGATTAAAGGATCCAAGCAAGCGATCGTTCACCTTTACAACTCAACGTCAACTCTGCAGCGTCGCGTCGTTTTTGGGCAGGACAAGGACGGAATTAAGAAGATTGCTACAGATGGTGCGCAACTCTGTCTTGATCTGGTTTCCACTGTGCCGGGCACCAAGGTCTCCTTTGAATATTCTCCTGAGTCTTACACCGGAACCGAACTGGAATTTGCCGTTGAAGTTTGTAACGCAGTAAACGCAATATGGAAGCCAACTCCGCAGTGGAAGACAATTATCAATCTGCCAGCGACTGTCGAAATGGCAACGCCCAATGTCTACGCAGATTCCATTGAATGGATGTGCCGCAATTTAGTAAATCGCGAGAGTGTGATTGTTTCACTTCATCCACATAATGATCGTGGTACCGGAGTTGCAGCAGCAGAACTTGGTTACTTAGCTGGCGCAGATCGCATCGAAGGAACCTTATTCGGTAACGGTGAACGGACCGGAAATGTCTGCCTTGTAACCCTTGGTATGAACTTGGTTTCTCACGGGATAGATCCAATGATTGATTTTTCAGATATCGATGAGATTCGCCGCACCGTGGAATACGCCAATCAATTACGCGTACCTGAGCGCCATCCATACGGTGGAGATCTAGTCTTCACTGCTTTCTCTGGCTCACACCAAGATGCGATTAAGAAAGGCTTCGAACATCTTGAGAAGGATGCCACAGCTGCCGGTGTTGATAAAGATAAATTTACTTGGGCAATTCCTTACCTGCCGATTGATCCTAAAGATATTGGTCGTTCATATGAAGCGGTTATCAGAGTCAATTCACAATATGGCGAGGGTGGAGTTGCTTACTTGATGAAGCACGAACATCATCTTGATCTACCCCGTCGCCACCAAATTGAATTTAGTCGCGTAGTGCAAGCAAAGACTGATTCTGAAGGCGGCGAAATTACAGCGAATGCGATGTGGCAAATCTTCGAAGATGAATACTTGCCAACTGAATCAGCGCCTTGGGGGCGCTTACGCCTGAAGGGACTTTCACAAACTTCAGTATTGGGTGAGGATGTTCATTTAACAGTGAAGATCTCAGATCGCGGTGAAGAAAAAGAATTGGTTGGCCAAGGAAATGGACCGATCGCAGCGTTCTGCAATATCTTGCAAGGATATGGAGTCGATGTCCGAGTCCTTGATTACTACGAACACGCACTTTCTGCAGGCGGAGATGCATCAGCGGCTGCCTATCTGGAGTGCTCAATTGGCAGCGATGTTTTTTGGGGGGTCGGAATCGACCCAAACACCACAACTGCTTCACTTAAAGCGGTCGTGTCTGCAATAAATCGCGCTATCCGCTGACTACCTTTACCTTCGTGAGCCTTTATCGTGATGAAGCAATTATCTTGCGCACCCAAAAGTTGGGTGAAGCAGATCGCATCATCACACTGCTAACGCGCGAGCATGGTCGCGTCCGCGGAGTTGCCAAGGGCGTTCGGCGCACAATGTCTAAATTTGGAGCGCGCTTGGAACCCGGCAGCCATGTAGATATCCAGCTTCATAAAGGGCGCACCTTTGACACCATCACCCAAGTTGAAGCGATCAATAATTACGGTGAAGCGCTAACTAATGATTATCAACGCTGGACAATTGCTTCAGCGATACTGGAAACAGCTGAAAGATTTACCTCGCAAGAGTATGAGCCAGCGCTGCAAGAGTTTCAATTAGTCGTTGGTGGAATGAAAGCGCTAGCCGAAAGCCGTTATGACGCATCCCTGATTCTTGATGCATTTCTACTTCGCTCACTAGCGATTGGTGGGTATGCTCCATCAACTTCAAATTGTTCACGCTGTGAAAAAATAGGTCCGCATCGTTACTTCTCCTTAGTCGGTGGTGGTTCGGTATGTTCTGACTGTCGCCCATCGGCTTGCGCAACACCTGCTCCAGAAACGCTCGAATTGTTGGGTGCGCTCTTAAGCGGTGATTGGGAGATCGCTCAAGCAAGCGAACCTCGTAATCGCCGCGAGGCTAGTGGTTTAGTTATTGCTTACTTACAATGGCACCTAGAACGTGGTCTACGCAGCCTGCCGATTGTGGAGAGAGTTTAATTAGTGGCAAAGAAGATTGAAGTGCCAGAACACATTGCAATTGTGATGGATGGCAATGGGCGTTGGGCGAAAGAGCGCGGCTTGGCTAGGACTGCAGGACATGAAGCTGGCGAGAAAGTTCTCTTTGATTTAGTTGAAGCAGCGATTGGCTTTGGAGTTAAAGAGTTGAGCGCATATGCATTTTCTACCGAAAACTGGAAGCGCACACCTGAAGAAGTAAAATTCTTGATGGGATACAGCCGCGATGTGTTGCGCCGGCGTCGCGATCGCCTAAATGAAATGGGAGTAAAGATCCAGTGGATTGGCCGCCCGCAAAAACTTTGGAAATCTGTAATTTCTGAACTAGAAGAGGCGCAGGATTTAACCAAGAAGAATAAAGTTTTAACTTTAAATATGTGTGTTAACTACGGTGGTCGTGCCGAGATTGTTGACGCCACCACTGCTCTGGCGCGTGATGTAAAACGTGGCAAGTTAAAGCCAGATGCGATTACCGAAAAAACAATTGAAAAGTATCTATATTCACCGAAGATGCGCGATGTTGATCTCTTCTTACGCTCCTCAGGGGAGCAGCGCACCAGCAATTTCTTGCCGTGGCAATCGGTCTATGCCGAGTTTGTTTTTATGGATGTCCTTTGGCCCGATATGACGCCAGAACAACTTTGGAAAGCAATTGAGATTTATTCGGAGCGAGATCGTAGGTTTGGGAAGGCTTAAAGACTTGTTACTACGCCCCACATAATTAATACACCGATCAGTGTGGCAAAGAATGTCCAACGTGAAGAGTGTTTGGAATGTGCTTCGGGCAAGATATGAGATGTCGCGAGGTAGATAACAAAGCCAGAAAAGAGCGCTAAGTAAAGCGCGAGCAGTGAATCACTTAGAACTAGGTAAGTTCCAACTGATGCGCCACCGATTCGTGCAACCGCATCTACGCCAAGAAGGCGAAAACTCTTTTTTGTCCAATTACCACTTTTGACTATTAATGAGACAGTATTTAAGCCATCGCTAAATGCGTGAACCATGACTGCTAAGAAGACGGCAAAACCAAGTGAGTTACTAACTTTAAAGGCAACTCCTAAACCAACGCCATCTAAAAATACATGTCCACCCATCGCAAGGGCGCCGAGGGTTCCGGCGACGTTATGATGCTCGTGTTCGTGCCCATAATCCGATTCGGCTGGTTCGTGGCTACCGAATACACCTTCAATAATATGTAGCGATAAAAATCCGACCAAGATTGCCAAGGAAACCTGCGGAACCCCCAAGAATGAGTCGGTATTCATCTCAAAGACTTCAGGGAGCAAATCGAACCCGACCAAGCCAAGTAATAATCCCGCGGAAAGCCCCAGGACTAAATGGAAGCGATCATTGGATCTAAGCGCCACAAAACCACCAAAGGTGGTTGCCAAGACTGTAATTGCGGCAAAGGTGATCGCTAAGTTCATAGTTGAAGGATATCGCGATTACTCTTGCCCTCATGATCGCAATCGCCCGCTTTGAAGTACCGCTCGCGGAAAGTTCAGCGTTTGCTAGTGATGCGAAAATTGCCTATGAAGCACTTGCTAGTTGTGTTGGATTTATCAGTGGTGAATATGGCCAGAATCTAGATCAGCCAACTTTATGGGCGATTGTTACCCGTTGGGAGAATGTTGGCTCATACCGACGAGCGCTCAGTGCGATGCGCACAAAGCTAGAAGCGATTCCACTTCTAGCGCGCGCAATTGATGAACCAGGGGCCTACGAGTTAAACTAAGTACACGATTGCAACGCATGTTGCCTTTCGCCGACAGCCAGCCGGACTAGCTCTACTCACCGGCTAAGTAAATTAGCCGGATGGAGCAAAAAAGTGGCCGTAGATCGTTTAGAAAATATTGTTTCACTCGCAAAGCGACGTGGATTTGTTTATCCCTCATCAGAAATTTACGGCGGACTTCGCGCCTCTTGGGATTACGGCCCACTTGGAGTTGAACTCAAGAACAATGTAAAGCGCCAATGGTGGAAATCAATGGTGATGGGTCGCGAAGATGTAGTCGGCTTGGACTCTTGTGTGATCTTGGCGCGTGAAGTTTGGGAGGCATCCGGACACGTTGCCACTTTTAGCGACCCGCTTACTGAATGTACTGCTTGCAATAAGCGTTATCGCGCAGACCATCTTGAAGAAGCGTACGAAGCAAAGCATAAGAAGAAACTCGAATCACTTGCCGATATGAATTGCCCGGCCTGCGGAAATAAGGGTCAGTTCACAACTCCGAAGCAATTTTCGGGGCTACTTAAAACTTTCTTGGGGCCAGTCGAAGATGAATCAGGGCTTGCTTATCTCCGCCCTGAAACCGCACAAGGAATCTTCATTAACTTTGATCAGGTAATGACGACATCTCGTCGCAAGCCACCATTTGGTATTGGCCAGATCGGAAAGTCATTCCGCAACGAAATTACTCCTGGAAACTTTATATTCAGAACTCGCGAATTTGAGCAGATGGAGATGGAGTTTTTTGTAGTTCCTGGCACAGATGAGGATTGGCACCAGTATTGGATTGATACACGCCTGGCTTGGTATAAAGATTTGGGAATCAATCCAGAGCGCTTGCGCGTTTACGATCATCCAAAAGAGAAGTTGTCACATTATTCAAAGCGCACCGCAGATATTGAATATAAATTTGAATTCGCTGGCACCGAATGGGGCGAGCTAGAAGGTATTGCCAACCGCACTGACTTTGACTTGAAGGCGCACTCAGCAGCATCAGGTAAAGATCTTTCTTACTTTGATCAAGAGAAGAATGAGCGCTGGACGCCATTCGTAATTGAACCCGCAGCAGGCGTAGATCGCTGCGCACTTACCTTCTTAATGGATGCCTTCACTGAAGATGAAGCACCAAATGCAAAAGGCGAGATGGAAAAGCGCGCGGTTCTAAAGTTAGATCATCGTTTGGCTCCAGTGAAAGTAGCAGTATTGCCGCTATCTCGTAACGCAGACCTTTCGCCGAAGGCCCGCGATTTGGCCGCGCAATTGCGCAAGAACTGGAATATTGATTTTGATGATGCTGGTGCAATTGGCCGCCGTTATCGTCGCCAAGATGAGATCGGAACTCCGTATTGCATCACCATCGACTTTGAAACTTTAGAAGATCAAGCAGTGACAATTCGTGATCGCGACACAATGGCGCAAGAACGCATTGCACTAGATCAAATAGAAGCTTGGCTTGCTCCAAAACTCTTAGGGTGCTGATTAGTGTCTTTAACTCTGCCACTTGAAAGTGGTGACCATGTAATCGATCCACCGGTGGTGCTTGCGCCGATGGCAGGAATTACTAACTCTGCATTTCGTGCACTGTGTCGCGAACAAGGTGCTGGTCTATTTGTCTCTGAGATGGTTACTGCACGCGCGCTAATCGAAAGACGGCCAGATACCTTGCGCATGATCGCTCCCGGCGCCGGTGAATGGCCACGTTCGGTGCAGTTATACAGCGTTGATCCCCAGACAATGCGCGCTGCTGTGACAATGATTGGCAAAGAAAATTTAGCAGATCACATTGATATGAACTTTGGTTGTCCAGTTCCAAAGGTCACGCGCAAAGGTGGGGGAGCGGCGCTTCCATATAAACGTAAACTCTTTGCTGCGATAGTTGATGCTGCAGTGCAAGCGGCGAAGCCATTTGGGATCCCAGTTACGGTAAAGATGCGCATTGGTATTGACACCGATCATCACACTTATTTAGACGCCGCAAAGTCAGCATCAGATAGCGGCGTTGCTTGGGTTGCACTGCATGCCCGTACTGCAGAACAGATGTATGAAGGTAATGCAGATTGGTCGGCTATCGCTCAATTAGTAGAACATTTAAAGCCAACCGGAACGCCAGTACTTGGCAACGGCGATATCTGGTCAGGTAGCGATGGTTTGGCGATGATGGAAGCGACAGGTTGTGCTGGCGTTGTAGTCGGCCGCGGATGTTTAGGGCGCCCCTGGTTATTTGCAGATTTAGTAGAAGCCTTTAACGGCGGCGATAAGAAAGCGCTGCCGAGCCTTCATGAAGTTCGCGAAGTTATGTATCGCCACGGTGAGTTAATTGTCGATTACTTTGAATCAGAAGATCGCGGTTGTCGTGATCTTCGTAAACATATGGCTTGGTATTTGAAAGGCTTTAGAGTGCCAAGTGAGTTGCGTCGTCAATTTGGAATGCATTCATCGCTAGCTGAACTTCGCACACTTCTTGATCAATTAACAGATCAACCATACCCAGTTGAAGTTTCTGAAAAACCACGTGGGCGAGTGAGTCACGGACGCCCTCCGACCTTGCCAGATGGCTGGCTAAATGATCCTGATGAAGACGTCGCAATCGAATTAGAGGATGCGATCTCAGGAGGATGATTTTCTTTAAGATAATTCGTCGGGTTATTGCGGCAATTTTACTGGTAACCATTGCCGTTCCACTTTATGCAGTTGCACTTACGTGGCACGCCGCTAGCAACCCTTTGGTTCGTAATGGCGATGTCATTGTAGTTTTAGGAGCTGCGCAATTAAATGGTCGCCCAGGTGAAGTCTTACAAGCGCGCCTTGATGAAGCAAAACGTATCTACGATTTAGGTTTAGCGCCACGGATAATCACTGTGGGAGCAGGTGCGCCTGGCGATCGCACAACGGAGGCGGCATCTGGAAAATATTGGTTGGCGACCCACGGTATCCAATCTAAAAATATTTCAGCACTTGAAGTTGGACGCGATACCTGGGTCTCTACTGAGAACTATGTAAAGTTTATGAAGCTAAAGAAGATGAAAGATGTAATTATCGTTACCGACCCATTTCACTGTCGTCGCGCTATGACTATGGCCAATGATTTAGGCGTTGTTGCAACTTGTTCACCTGTACACACTGGGCCGAACTCATTAGATAATTCTGGAAAGCGCTATTTATTTCGCGAAAGTGGCGCTTATCTGGCTTATGTGAGCCTAGGTCGCCGCGGCATTCACATCAGCGATCATTTAGGGTAGGGCTATGAGCGGGGCGAAAAATTACAGCGAAGCAGATCAAGAGCGCTTCCTATTTGAACCTGCCAAACGCGCAGGGCGTACTGAATTTATGCGAGATCGCGCGCGCGTTATTCACTCAGCAGCGCTTCGTCGTTTAGCCGCAAAGACTCAAGTAGCGGTTCCTTGGGAGAATGATTTTCAACGAACCCGACTTTCACATTCATTGGAATGTGCACAAATTGGTCGTGAACTTGGTGAATCACTAGGTGCAGATCCCGATCTACTTGAAACAGCCTGCTTGTCACACGATTTGGGCCATCCACCTTTTGGCCATAACGGTGAAGAAGCGTTGGCTGATGTTGCCAAAGAATTTGGCGGCTTTGAAGGAAATGCACAGAGCTTCCGTTTATTAACCCGAATTGAAGCAAAGACCGTGGATAAAGATGGCAAGAGCGTTGGCTTGAATTTAACTCGCGCATCCCTTGATGCGGGAACTAAATATCCTTGGCCGCGCGTGATCAATCCAAGAAAGTTTGGCGTCTACGACGATGATGTTGAGATCTTCAATTGGGTACGCCAAGGCGCACCAGCTGATCGCAAATGTATAGAAGCTCAGATTATGGATTGGTCAGATGATTGCGCATATTCAGTTCATGATTTAGAAGATGCCATCTTTGTGGGCCAGGTCAAGGTAGAAAACTTCGAACGCGATTTCGACACTCTGCACAGTGAAATGCAATCTGGATATGGTTCAACTGCAACAAAAGCGGAAGCAGCAGGTGCTCTAGAGCGGCTACAAACTCTTTCTTGCTGGCCACGTTATTACGATGGAACGCACAGATCGTTAGCCAGGCTAAAAGACTCGACATCTCAATTGATTGGGCGCTTTGTATTGGCGGCAGAGTTAGAAACTCGTAAAGTTCATGGTGATGGACCACTTGCGAGGTACTCTGCTGATCTAGTTATTCCGCGTGAACAACAGGTGGAAGTCGATTTCCTAAAGGCGATCGCTGGTCATTACTTAATAAATGCTGCGGCATCGCAAGAGCGTTACGCCAAACAGCAACTATTAATTAAAGAGTTAGTTGAGATGCTCCATAAACACGCAGATACAAATTTAGATTCCATCTTCGCTAAAGATTGGGTGGTTGCGACAAACGATACCGAGCAGATGCGCATCGTTATTGATCAGATCGCCAGCCTGACTGACCCAGGCGCATATGCCTTACATGCTCGCCTGAGCGCGCTCAGATAGCATTGGCTCATGAGCGGACGGATTAAGGAAGAGGATGTTACATACATCCGCGAACGCGCTCCGATCGATGAAGTTGTCGCTGACTATGTTCAACTCAAGTCAGCCGGCGGCGGACAGAAGAAGGGGCTCTGTCCTTTCCACGATGAGAAATCACCTTCATTTCACGTAACCCCAAGTAAAGGTTTCTTCCATTGCTTTGGCTGCCAAACAAGTGGTGATGTCATCTCATTTGTGATGAAGATGGATCACTTAAGTTTTACCGAAACGATTGAGCGTCTGGCAGATCGCATTGGTTACCAACTTCGATATGAAGAAGGTAATTTTACACCTGCACCAGCCGGCAATCGCTCTCGGCTAATTGCATCAAATGCCTTAGCCGCCAAGTTTTACCAAGATCAATTAAATACCTCACCGACTGCAGCCCATGCTCGCGAATTAATGACTAAGCGCGGCTTCGATAAAACAGCGTGCGAAACTTTCGGCGTTGGTTATGCACCAGATGAATGGGATGGTCTGACCAAATTCTTACGTGCTGAGGGTTTCACCATTGATGAGCTTGAAACTGCTGGACTTTCCAAGATGGGACAGCGCGGACCGATTGATAAATTCCGGAACCGTCTTACCTGGCCGATCCGCGATATATCTGGTGATGTCGTTGGTTTTGGCGCACGCAAATTAGCAAGTGATGAAGAAGATCAAGGCCCTAAGTATTTAAATACATCTGAGACCCCAATTTATAAGAAGAGCCAGGTTTTATATGGACTAGATATGGCTAAGAAAGAGATCGCCAAGAAGCGCCAAGTCGTCATTGTTGAAGGCTACACAGATGTTATGGCGGCGCAGTTAGCGGGGATTACAACTGCAGTTGCAACTTGTGGAACCGCTTTCGGGGCAGACCATATTCGAATTATTCGCCGACTCTTGATGGATGATGATGCTTTCCGCGGTGAAGTTATCTTTACCTTTGATGGAGATGCTGCGGGACAGAAAGCAGCGCTACGCGCATTTAGTGAAGATCAAAAATTTGTGACACAAACCTTTGTCGCAGTGGAACCAGATGGGTTGGATCCTTGTGATTTGCGTCAGCAAAAGGGTGATCTTGCGCTCCGCGATTTAATTGCAAAGCGCGTTCCATTATTTGAATTTGCTATTCGTTCCGAACTCCGACTTCATAAATTAGATAGCGCTGAAGGTCGCGTTAACGCGCTAAATGCAACTGCCCCACTTGTTGCACAAATTCGCGATAAGTCATTACGTCCTGAGTACAGTCGCTTACTTGCCGGTTGGTTAGGTGTTGAAGTTGAGTTAGTGACCGCCGCAGTTAATCAAGGTTTAAAATCGCGCCCACAAAGTAATAACGCTGCGCCATCAGATGAGTCAGTTGCCAGCGTTCAATGGCGCCCTAATCCACAAGAGCCGCGACTTATTCTCGAGCGCGAAGTATTAAAAGCGCGCCTGCAAATGCCGACTTTGATTTCAAATTGGAGCAAGATTGAAAGCAACGCATTTACCCATCCTGCCTATGGCCAATTAGCTGCGATCATTACCGCTCTGCCAGAACAGAGTTCGGTTGAAATCTCAAATATAGATGATGAAAATATGCGTTCGCTCTTTACAGAGTTAAATGTTGAACCAATCCGCGCTGATGGTGAGGTAACTGGCCACTATGTTGAAAGTATTGTTGCGAGGCTACGAGAAGTTGCAATCTCAAGATCTATTGCCGAATTGAAATCTTCGCTGCAGCGACTTAATCCAGTTGAAAATGAACAGGAGTACAACGCAGCATTTGCCGCTCTGGTCGCCCTTGAAACCACCCGTCGTGGGCTACACGACCTAGCGCTTCGCTCGATTTAGACCGAAATCGATTTCGACCCCAAGCGTCTCGTGCGCTAGAGTGTGCGCCTGCACGATAAATTAATAAGTATTGCCCCATAGCTCAGTTGGTAGAGCGCCGAACTGTTAATTCGGATGTCCCTGGATCGAGGCCAGGTGGGGCAGCTCCATTATTAGAGCCAAAGAGGTTACTTTTTGTATATGAATTTAAAAACTTCTTGGCGAAATCAACTCTGGCCGCTGCGCGTAATGCGGGCCTGGCTAGGAGTCACTTGGATTTACGCTGGATGGGATAAAGCGAGCGACCCGGGCTTTCTAACTTCAGGATCACCCACTTTCATCGGTACCCAACTTTCGGCATATGCCACATCTTCTCCAGTTGGTTTTGCAATAAATAAGGTGTTGGAACATTCAACTCAAATTGGCATCTTTGTAATGTTGGCAGAGTTCGCGATTGGTGCGGCAACTTTGCTTTGGATCGCACCGACTTGGGCTGCCTTTGGTGGTTTTGCGATGTCGCTTAGCTTATGGCTGGCGAGTAGTTGGCACGTCAGACCATATTTCTTGGCAAGCGACTCTGCTTACACGATTTTATGGCTCACCTATTTTCTATTTTTATATGGATCTCGCCGCAATAGCAAAGTATCAGTTGATCGACGTGGATTCTTACGAGTCTCAACTATTGCCGCCATTGCAATTGCAGGCGCAGGAGTCGGAAAGTTATTTCCTAGGACCACGTCAGCAACTGCTAGCGCTGGAGCTGAAGTAGGTAGCAAGAAAATTATTGAAGGCGCGGCTCTCAAGGTTGGGGCGACCCACAATTTTGAATCTAAAGCTGGAACTCCAGCAGTGCTCTTTCGCACCAAAACTGGCGTATTTGCTTACTCTGCAGTTTGTACGCATGAAGGGTGCACCGTTGCATTCAATTCTGCCTCCAAAAATTTGCAGTGCGCCTGCCACGGCGCAGTCTTTGACCCATTTGATGGCGCAAAGGTAGTAACCGGACCAACTAATCAACCCTTGGCCAAGATTAAAGTCACCACAGAAGGTGCCTGGATCGTAGAATCATAATAAAATTTACAATCAGTTCACAGGAAACTCTAAGCAATTAAAGGGATGATCAAGCAATGAGAATTAATCAGACCCCACTTAAAGTCACCGCCGCTTTTGTTTTCGGGGCGATTATCGCTGGCTCGGTAGCAACCGCCGCCACCAACTCGGTCGTTAGCAGCGTTGTGGTTTGTGCTGATAACCGTACCCAGGCGCTGACTTTGGCTAAGGCTGGGGTATGCGCAGTAAATAAAACTGCGATTGAAATTGGTAGTAATTCGATAAATGCCAAATCTATTTCAGCACTTGTTACACCTTCTGTGGTTTCTATCTCTGTGAAAACAACTGCGGGCAGTGGTACTGGTTCTGGTTCGATCTATCAAACGAGTGCGACCTCAAGTTACATAATTACCAATAATCACGTAATTGAGAGCGCGGTGACATCTGGCACAATTAAAGTTGAATTTGCAGATGGATCAGAAATTCCAGCGACAATTGTTGGACGCGATCGCATGTATGACGTTGCAGTGTTATTGGTTAAAAAAGGAAATTTACCAGTAATTGCTATAGGCGACTCATCTAAAGTCAGCGTTGGTGATGAAGTACTTGCTATCGGTTCTCCGCTTGGGCTGGCCAACACAGTTACACAAGGAATCATTTCGGCGTTAAATCGCCCAGTTACAGCGGGTACAACGGATTCAACTTCCTATGTAAATGCCATTCAAACTGATGCGGCAATTAATCCAGGAAATTCAGGCGGCGCGCTAGTTGATTCACAAGGTCGAATTATCGGTGTTAATTCCGCAATCGCTACCTTAACTTCAGGTGGCAGCAGCGGCAGTATCGGGCTGGGTTTTTCTATTCCTATTAATGAGGCAAAACGAGTAATTGAGGAAATTATTGCAACCGGTAAGTCGACTCGCCCAGTTATGGGTGTGGTATTTGATGAAGTTACGGCAGATTCGCAAGCCAAAATTCTGCAGTTAACCCCCGGAGAAGGCGCACAAAAAGCGGGAATAGTTGTTGGATCAATTATCACCTCAATTGATGGGGTAAAGATTAATAACCGCGATGCTGCGATAGTAAAAATTCGTTCTTACGCGCCTGGCGCCGTAGTTACCGTGGTTCTCACTCTGCCGGATGGATCGAGTAAGAGCTACAAGGTGACACTCGGCTCAGCCCCAGCCGTTTAATTAACGTATTCTTCTTAGAATAAAATGTCATTGTTATAAGAGACAAGGTAACCTTCACCTTATGGCGTTCTTTCGTTTGCAACTCTCTCTACCCGATCGACCAGGGGCGTTGGGTCTATTGGCCTCAGCAATTGGCGCAGCCGGTGGTGACATTAGAGGTTTAGCAGTTATTAAATCCGAAGGTGGTCGCGGTTTTGATGATGTAACTGTTGCGGTGCCGGGTTCTGACCCAACATATCTATTAGAAGTTCTGGGATCTATCGGCGGCGTTGAAGTTATCTCTGTTACAGCGGTGGAATAACTACATCTCGTAATTGTCCGGCAGATTGCTCAGGTTTTAAATCCATAATAAAAGCGCCCATCGCAGATTCGCTACCTGCTAGATACTTTAACTTTCCTGGAGCGCGACGCACGCTGGTTATCTGCCAATGCAAGCGCAGTAAATCACGTCCTTCACGTACTGGCGCTTGATGCCAAGTAGCGATGTAAGCCATTTCAATTCCAAATACGCCATCGAGTCGGCGCATTACTTCTAGCGAAATTTCTGGAAAGGCATCAGATTGGGTGGGGGAGAGTTCGGCAAGATCGGCAACTGGTTGTAATGGTGCAAGGTGAATTTCAAATGGATAGCGGGCAGCGTACGGAACAAATGCCACCCAATGTGCATTCTTAGCAATGATCCGGTCACCATCTTTCAACTCACGAGCGACAACATCATCGAATAAGACGCGGCCAGTATTTTCAAAGTGCAATTGCGCAACTGCTAGCATTTTCTGGACTCGCGGCGGCAGGTACGAGTATGCATAAATTTGGCTATGTGGATGAGAAAGAGTGACACCAACTTCTTCGCCACGATTTTCAAAAGGTGCAATGTGATGGATATATGGTTCTTGCGATAGCTCGTGAACACGATCCTTCCAAGCTTCTAGCAATACACGAACTCGCTCACTTGTAAGTTCTGCGAATGAACCTCCGTGGCTATCGGTAAAGGTGATAACTTCGCATTTACCTGCTGCAGAACCAGGATCGGTCTCAGTTCCGACCATATCTGGAATTGCCCAATCACCGTCGGGGCGACGCAGCGATGGAGAACGATTATCAAAGACAACTACTTCATAATTTGAATCAGGAATTTCCGTTAGTAGTTCACTCTTGGTTGGACAGAGTGGACACAATTCTTTTGGCGGCAAGAAGACGCGGCCCTGGCGATGCGCCGCCATCACCACCCATTCATTTACCAGCGGATCTAAACGTAGTTCTCCAATACCAGGTTGCGCTTCAGCAGGACGCTGATCCTTGGCGTTGCGCACTTGTCCTTGAGTGTCGTAGTAACGAATAGTGCGACCATCTGCCATTTCTAGATCGGTACGCGTAACGCCCGCACCAATTTTCTTCACTGGGCTCATAATGGATAACTCTAGGGGTTGGGCAAGTTAAAGCGAGTATTTGCAAAGTGAAATTAATTCTTTATTTGATATTTGCAGCTATCAGTCACCGGTTTCTTGCTTGGAGCAGGTGTTGGCTTAGGTGTAGGAGTTGGCGAAGTTGGAAGCGCCTGCCCAATTTCAAATTCGATCGGAGTTTTGCTCACCGCGTGAGTACCTGTTGCATCGATGAAGCCGATATCACCTGTCCAAGAACCTGCCGGAATACCCTTAATACTTAGCTTCCAAGAACCACTAGTTGCTCGCACAACAGTTTGTTCGGGCTTGGGATTGATTGGAGTAAGCGGGTTTATGTAGAAACGAACGGTTCCGGTCACAACAGGTCTTCCGTCGGGTCTAATGACATCGACTTCCAAACTAACCGGTTTATCAGCGGTAGAAAACTTTATATTTTTATAAGTCAATGAAGTAGATTCATTCTTTGGCATTTGATCTGTGACCTCAGGAGTCCATCGCCCCTTAATTAAATCTAAAAATGTGGAAGGGCTCCCGCGAAATACATTTAGATCTAAGCGGGTTCCGGGAACACCATATTTAGGCGCAATACCGCAGGAAGAGTATTGCCAGATCGTCCACGTCGATGAGCAATTGGCAGTTGTCCAAGAGTGAACATAACAGCCACCATCTTTTAGTCCGGGTTGGGCCAACGGGTCAGCCGGGTTTATCGCATATTGAGCTAGCCACAATGGATATTGGCGTAGTTCATCATCGCGCATCAGCGCACCTTCTAAGAAGCTGGGATATGAGTAAATGATTGGAGTTCGATCTGTCTTCTCTTTAACGATCTTTAGAAAAGTCTTCGCCCATAAAGTTATTTGAAATTTCGGTAAATACCTAGCGCAGGTTTTTCCAGATAGCCGCACGCAGTTGTTTTCTAAATCTAAGGCATACGGTAAGTCACGTTCGTTATAGCCTCCTAAGGCACCTAAGCGCCAAAGCGCTTTTTGTGCCTGGGTTTGTGCATCGATAATAACTTGCTCATCGGTCTTAACATCTGGCAGAACTGCATAATGGTAAAAACCGGTGTAAATACCAGCTGCCTGCGCAGCTGAACGGTCCACAATCAAATATTTGAGGCTAAGCGCATCGGCATCATCACGCGTATCAGATGCTTTGATCATTACAAATCGAAGACCGGCTTGGTGCATCTTTTCAAAATTAATGAGAGCTCCGTTGGGGTGTTGCCAGCGACTAATATCGGCGCCATGAATTCTTCCACCAGGACCAATCTGATCAACAACTGCAAGTGAAGCGGCATCAGATATTTCAGCAACTGCCCTGACAGTGATCGATTTGATATTAGAGTAAATGTATTTGCTACCAATTTTTGCTTTCGCACGATATTTAACCTTAGCATCTAACGCCGTTGCAACTGCAGTTACTTGCCAAGTACCAACGCGTGCGGTTTTAGAGGAGAAACGTGTATCCTGCCACTTACCATCAAGATATATCTGCACCGATATTTTAACTCCAAGTTTCGCTGGTTTTAGCGAACCATATAAAGTTACAATTGGTTCAGCCCCACCTGGAGTCTGTTTGAGAGTCATAGAAATTGTTGATGCTGCAGCATCCGATGCGATAACTTGGAGAGAGTAAAAACCTAGACTCATAACGATAAAGAGCACGATCCGCTTCATTAAATTTCTTCGATCTTTAAGTCGAGGTTCAAGATACTTTTGATTGAAGTCTTTAAAGAGTTTTCTAGCTTCTCTCGGGTAGGTGAGTATTCGTGCCCACCGGAGAACTTTCGGGAATCTGAGAAATCGAGCGATAGTTTGGCACCATCGAAGTCGGCCAGGCGGGCATCGAAGTAGGCGATCCAGGCGACGCGATCGTGGCTTTCTAGATGATCAAGTACTTCATTCCAACGGCTGCGCAGGTCAGCGAGCGAAAGGTGCGCATCCATGCCGCACACTTTACTGGGTTATTTATCCCACGCTTAGTTAGTGGCGCGGTGAGCCGATCCATTTGAAATATTCACCAGTTAGTACAACACGAAGATTCTGCGACCTGTCTGGAACAACGCGTAAATGTTGTGAAATGCGCGCAACAATCTGTTCAACCGATTTTTCACTGACAAAACGTACCTTAGCGATTTCTGAGTTACTTAAACCCTTGGCAAGTAAACGGTAGGTTTCAATTTGAATATCGGTGAAATCACTTAAAATTGAATGGAAAGCATTCTCGTGAAGTGAGCCGTGGCTATCAATCCAGGACATCTTCTTTTTTTCCACTATGGCAACAAGAGAATTGTTTATCGCATGGCTCACAACAGATAAGTCAGAGACTGATTTTTTCAAGATTACTTGAGAGCCCAATGGAATTTGCTTCTCTTCTAATCCAAGCAAACGAAGATCTGGACACGCTGTCATTAAGACGATGCCAAGAACTGGATTTACTTTGCGAAATTTATTAACTAAATCGAGCGCTTCTTCACCGGCAAATTGCAGGTCGATCAGAACAACATCTGGTGAGAGATATTTATAAAGATTTTGTGCAATTTCCTCGGTGTGCGCCTCAGCCACAACATTTATAGCGTGCAAGCGGAGCGCTGCGCTGAGAGTTGCTAGCTCAAATGCGTCATCGCTTGCAACTAAAACTGTTGGTGAGTTTTTCACACCTAAATGTAACCCTCATCTTCTGTACGCGTGATCTGAAATGTAATGAAATGAAAATTATGGGGCTACCCCTACTTTAATTATTTTTGTAACGCTGCAGATAAAAATTTAATGGTGTGAGGTGCAGAAATAGGGGAATCCTTAGGTACACTTACCAAACTCAAGTTGTGAATCTAATTTTTCTTCCGGTGCAATCTTTCAAATGCAATTCGGACCCTGAAAATTTCAAATTAATTCGATGCTACAAAGTAGCCGACGATTTTCCAATAAATCGTCAGATTGTTCAATTGTGGGCTGTAGAGCCATCTTGCTCTCCATCGCAGGCGCTCTAATTTCCGTTTTTCCACTTGGTATTTTGGATTTTCTTGGCGGTGGCCAATATTGCAAGTATTGTCACCAATATGGAGCAACACGCACTGTGGGAGCCTGCTTCTTCCGAGAACCTAGCGATCAATGAGTTGAAGAGATTTGCAAAAGTAAGTGATTTCCAAAGCCTTCACAAATGGTCTATCGAAAATAGAGAATCTTTCTGGCGATATGTCTTTGAAGATAGTGGAGTCGTCGGGACCCTTGGCGATAAAGGAATAGCTGATCGTGGCTTTCTAGATATTAAATTCTTTCCTGATGCGAAGCTCAACATTGTTGATACCTTGCTAAAGGGTGGCGATGAGCAAATAGTCATTACCGAGATAAGTGAATCTGGAGTGAAAGCGCAGTACACCCGGGGGCAAGTTCGCCGAATTGCCAACCAAGTAGCCTTTGGTTTGCAGCAACTTGGCCTCAAAGAAGGCGATGTCGTTTCAGCGATTGTTACCAACGTTGCCGAGACAGTCTTCTTTGCGCTGGGAGCCCTGAAGATTGGCGCTATTTTCTCCAGTACGTCCGCAGATTTTGGTACTGCAACCGTATTAGACCGATTTGAACAGATTCAACCTAAAGTCTTATTGGTTACTACTAATTATCAATATAACGGCAAGGAAATTGGCTGTTTAGAAAAAATTGCCGAAATAGTCGCGCAACTGCCCACGCTTGAGAAAGTTATCGCAATTGGCACAATAAGTTCGCCGTATCTGAGCTTTAGCGACTGGATAGCAACCTGCAACCCAAAAAGTGAAATTTCAATACCGGGTGGTTTTGATCGACCGGGCTTTATCTTGTTCTCATCTGGAACAACCGGAAAACCAAAATGTATTGTGCACAGCGCAGCGGGAGTACTTTTAAAGGCCTTGAGTGAGCAGAGGTATCACCTAGATATCAAGACTAATGATCAATTCTTTTACTTCACTACCTGCGGTTGGATGATGTGGAACTGGCTCTTTATGGGGTTGGGAACTGGTGCTGGAATTGTTTTATTCGATGGAAATCCTATGCACCCAAACCCAGAACGGCTATTTGATATCGCAGAAGAGCACCAACTCACCTTTCTAGGAGTTTCCGCCAAATATATAGACTCAATTCGTAAGTTAGATTTACAAATTAAAGATAGCCACAAACTCTCAAGGCTACGCACAATCGCCTCAACGGGTTCACCGCTTAGCCCCGAAGGCTTCAACTTTATCTACGAGAACGTTTCATCGAAAGTACACCTTGCCTCGATTTCGGGTGGCACAGATATTTGCGGCTGTTTTATGCTCGGAGTTCCGAACCTGCCAGTTTATTCAGGGCAGATTCAAGTTCCCGCACTCGGCTTAGATGTGCAAGTTTTTACCGATGAAGGAGCGATTGCTGAAGTTGGAGTAAAGGGTGAATTAGTCTGCCGAAATGTATTTCCTTCTGTTCCACTTTATTTTTGGGATGACGCGGGCAACGCTAAATATAAATCTGCCTATTTTGAGAGATTTGCTGACGTTTGGACCCACGGAGATTATGTAGAAAAAACACCAGAGGGTGGATACATTGTGCAGGGCCGCTCAGATGCAACTCTGAATGCAAGTGGAGTTCGAATCGGGACCGCCGAGATTTATCGCATAACTGAAGGATTTACTGAAGTTTTAGAATCATTAGCGATAGCCCAGAAATGGGATGGTGACACCAGAGTCGTTCTATTTGTGAAGATGGCCCAAGGCAAGTTGCTAACTGAAGAGTTGATTGCTCAGATTAAATCGGCGCTAAGACAGAAGGCGAGCCCACGACACGTACCTGCGTTAATACTGCAAGCGCCTGAATTTCCACGAACCAAGAGCAATAAATTGGTGGAGATCGCTGTTGCTAACGCGGTCAATAAGGTAGCAAATAACAACTTAGGTTCACTTGCCAACCCAGAATCTTTAGGCTGGTTTAGCGACTTAAATCTGTAACTTTCTCCCAGGTGCGCGAGCTCCAAGAGTTAATTAACGCTTGCTGCACGCTAACAACATCGACTGCCTCTTTGAAACTTTGGCCAAAGGCTTTTCCTTCAACGATTGATTGCATAAATGCATAATCTTCAATTGCAACTAGGTCTTCAAACCCAATGGCATTTGCTTGACCGGGGACAAATGCACCGTGGAATGGGAAGCGATCTCCTCCATAAATAGTGGTGTATCCAGTGTTAAGTGAAGTTCCAAGTTGGTAATACTGCAATTCGTTGATCTTTTCTAGGTTCCACATGAGCGAACCCTTTGTTCCATAAATCTCAAAGGCATTTTGGCTTTCTGGGCCGACAACGGTGCGGCTAACTTCAAAAGTTCCAGTTGCACCGTTAGCGAAGGTGCAGAGCATGGAAGCGAAATCTTCATTTTCAACAACACCCTTTGGATCACTGGCCTTGCCACGTGAGTAATGTCCGACATTGCCTGATGGCAAAGGGCGCTCTTTGATTGTGGTGTTCTGCATTCCGACTACTTCAGAAATTGGGCCAACTAAAAATTGCGCCATTGAAACGCTATGGCTCAATATGTCACTAGACACTCCGTAACCAGCATCGGCTAATTTAAAGCGCCAGGTAAGCAACCCAAGTTCATCGCTTCCGTACATACTTAAGAAACGTCCACGGTAGTGAGTGATTTCTCCAAGTTCGCCGCTAGCAATCAAATTCTTTGCGTGTAGCACAAGAGGAGCCCAAACATAGTTATAGCCAACTCCAGTCGGCACACCAGCGCTCTTAGCCAATTTATATGCCTCAACTGTTTGTTCTGGCTTTCCACCAATTGGTTTCTCACTAAATACTGCCTTGCCAGCCTTAGTTGCCGCTTCGATCATGGGCAGGTGCAACATATTTGGCGCAGTTACCCAAACCGCGTCAACATCTGATGCAGTTGCTGCCTCGATCCAATCGCCAGTAGCGCGCGCAAAACCATAATCTTCAACCGCGCTCTTCTGTCGCGCAGGATCAACGTCGGCACAGACTTGCAAGATCGGTTGAAAACCGCGACCAGGAAAGAGCGATGGGATTCGCAGCGCAGAGCGAGAGTGCGCCTGTCCCATCCAGCCGAGACCGAGAACTGCAATACGGATATCTTTCTTCATTTTTCTACCTTGCCTTGGGCTGAAGTAACTGGACAACGGGGATCTTGCACTTGATCATTCCATGAATCTCTAATCCAGTGGTGTGCTGGATCATCGCAAAAAGCCATACTGCGTTCGGCAGCGGGGCCAGCCATTACATTTAAAAAGTACATGGGATATTCCGGGGAAGCGATAGATGGACCGTGATAACCATGAGGGACTACATAAATATCTTTATCGTGAATGGTCACGGTTTCATCGAGCGAACCATCGACGGTGTAAACGTGGAAGAAGCCAACGCCTTCATCGTCACCGTGATCTGATCCTTCTTTACCGATCTGAAAGTAATAAACCTCTTCGTTAATTGTCGGACATCCCGGGAATTTATCGTGGCGGTGCGGTGGCCAAGAAGAGAGATTTCCACCTGGTGTAATTACTTCACAGACCAAGATCTTGTGACAGCCGGTAAAACTAGTTGGTGTGGCAATGTTATTTACTTGGCGAGTTGCCTTTCCAGAACCACGAACTTCAACTGAAACGCCTTCAGCAGGGGTGTAGCAAACCGGGAATTGCTCACTTGCTTCGGCGGTTAAGAGCGCAACTTCGCCAGACTTTCCAGAGAACTTCACCGATGAATTAACCGGCAGATAAATCCAGTCAGAAACTGCGGCAAATACGCCGGTGCGACCTTTCAAAGTAAAGTCTTGACCATTTACTTCTACCTTCACATCTTGAGCCGATAGCGGAAGCAAAATAGCTTCACGTCCCTTTAACTCAACTTTGACCTCAGCGCTCTTGGCGAAGTTGTAGGTATAGAAACCACAGAACTCCCACTTTGCATCCTTTGGTGTTAATGAGATTTCTGCGTCAGCGGTAGCCAAAGTTCCGGCAGGTTTATACCAACTCATCATCAACCTTTTCTGACCATCTTTGCTGCCCGCGAAACGGCTGCTTCAACATCTAATTCTTCACCGTACAAGAGCGCGCGCCCCGGAACTAGGCCGCGAATATTTGGAACAGTAAGCGCTTTCTCCCATTTGGCAAAGACTTCTTCCCAATTGCTTCCGGGATCTCCACCTAATAATAAAATTGGACAGCTAGTTGCTGCAGCCACTCTCTCAGGATTTGCAGGTGCTGGAATCTTTAACCAGGTAAATGCTGATGATGAACCAAGTCCAGATGCGATTGAAACTACCTTGATCAACTTCTCTTCAGATGGATCAAGGACCGCTCTACCATCTGCGTTCTTCATAAAGGGAAGTGGTTCGATCATTGAAACTAGCTCAAGGTCCGCTAGTTGCGTTGTTACATTGGCAACCATCTCGATAGTTCGGGCAACGCCAGGATCTGTCTCATCGATCCGCAGCAGCGTCTTTCCACCATCTAAACCCATGCTCTTTATATGTTCGGCGTCATATGCGCTCAAGCGGTCATCGAGTTCCCAAGTGGCTCCGATAATACCACCACGATTCATGGTGCCGATCGCAACCTTTTCTTCAAGAGCGCCTAGCCAAGCCAGCTCTTCCAAGATATCGGCACTTGCCATTACGCCGTCTACTCCGGCAACTGCTAAACCACGAATTAATTTATCTAATAAAACATAACGATCAGCGATGGCAGTTGGATTATTACCTGCTGCGATGATCCCGCGCGCTGTGTGATCTGCTGCAAGTAACATCAATTTGCCATCTTTACCAGCAATGGTTCTACGCGCACGCTTCTTTAAGGCTTTTTGCAGTGATACCGGATTATTGATCCTGGCTTCAACAAGTTCGAGATAGCGCTTACGATCGAGGGACATTACCGCTTACCTCCTGTGCCAATAAAGTTGTTGAGAATTTCAA